>Ga0233421_10000008_pt1 | contig 133571 bp, 123 predicted proteins | sample Watercolumn_Mata_3_FD_182725 | JGI IMG/M metagenome (GOLD analysis project Ga0233421, IMG submission 182725) | Freshwater microbial communities from Lake Matano, South Sulawesi, Indonesia - Watercolumn_Matano_2014_107_MG | ecosystem: Environmental > Aquatic > Freshwater > Lake | place... | reverse complement strand
GCCGGAAGATATCCGTCTCCCGGGGCTCGTCCCGGCGGGGGTCTTTCTGGGTTCACAGGAGAATGTACTTCTCCTGGCCCATGGCATACTCCAGCGCGGAGATAGACCGCTCCCGGCCGATGAACAGGAGGACCACCATATGCGGGAAAACCACAATGTCCCGGAGCGGCAACATGGGCACGGTGACCATATTTCTCTTATCTCCTTCCCCTTGATTCCGCGGTCTGTTTAAGCGAAAGATCATTGCTGCACTACCCTCCCTGGCTTATCCCACGCAACTTCTTCTTTGGTTTCATAAGTCAAAATGGGCGCGGCGTGTTTAATGATGAAATCCTCGTTAATCAGACACTCCTGCACGTTTTTCTGGGACGGCAGATCGTACATCAAGTCGAGCATGGCCCGTTCCAGGATGGCCCTGAGTCCCCTAGCCCCGGACTTGCGCTTCATGGCTTCCTGGGCCACGGCGGTCAGCGCGCCGTCGGTAAATTTCAAGGCCACATGGTCCATTTCCAGGAGCTTTTGGTATTGCTTCACCAGAGCGTTTTTGGGCTCCTTGAGGATCCGCACCAACGCGTCTTCATCCAACTCGTCCAGGGTGGCGATCACCGGCAGCCGGCCCACGAATTCGGGGATAAGGCCGAATTTCAGAAGGTCCTGAGGCTGTACCTGGGCCAAAACTTCTCCCAGGGGCCGCTGATGGCGGCTCTGGATGTCGGCCCCGAAGCCCATGGCCTTGCGGCCCACCCGGGCGCCGATGATGTCTTCCAGGCCGTTGAACGCGCCGCCGCAAACGAACAGGATGTTGGTGGTGTCCACCTTGATGAATTCCTGCTGCGGGTGCTTGCGTCCGCCCTTGGGCGGCACCGAAGCCATGGTGCCTTCGATGATCTTCAGCAGGGCTTGTTGCACCCCTTCCCCGGAGACGTCCCGGGTGATGGAGGGGCTGTCGGTTTTGCGCGCGATTTTGTCCACTTCGTCGATGTAAACTATGCCCCGGGACGCCTTCTCCACGTCGTAGTCCGCGGCCTGGAGCAGGTTGAGGATGATGTTCTCCACGTCTTCGCCCACGTACCCCGCTTCGGTGAGAGTGGTGGCGTCGGCGATGGTGAAGGGGACGTTCAAGATCCGGGCTAAAGTCTGGGCCAACAGGGTTTTGCCGGACCCGGTAGGGCCGACGAGCAGGATGTTGCTCTTTTGGAGCTCCACCCCGTTCAGCTCCACCCCGGAGTTGATGCGCTTGTAGTGGTTATAAACGGCCACGGACAGGATTTTCTTGGCCCGTTCCTGGCCGATGACGTATTCGTCGATCTGTTTTTTGATGCCCGCAGGCTCCGGAATCGCCAGCCGTGACTGTTTGGCTTCGTCTTTTTCGTATTCCTCGGCAATGATGTCGTTACAGAGTTCGATGCACTCATCGCAGATATAGACGCCAGGGCCGGCAATGAGCTTTTTTACCTCGCTCTGGCTTTTGCCGCAAAAGGAACACAAAAGGTCGGTGCTTTTATCGGTTCCCCGTTTACTCATAACCATATCCTCCCCAAACCCGGGTTTTCCAGGTTTGGTTGTATGCATTTCTCAGCCGTACCTTCGGGTTCCGATTTTTATATCGGCACCCCGGCACGGTTACATGAAGATGATAAATTTCCCTCTTTAGCGCTGCGTTCCAGACAATTTATCGCCGGTTCGGGCGCTACCGCCCCTCCCTCGCAATGAGGAGTTGGGTAGGGAAAATCAACCAGCTGTATTTCCAGAATAATTTTCCCCCATCCCGGCCCTCCTCCATCCAGAAGGAGGGAGAAAAACTCGATATTATTTGGAAAAATTTCCAAATGTTCTTTCTTAAGCCGGTGTCAACGGACGTTTTACCACTTCCCGCTGGGTAATTACTTCGTCCACCAGGCCGTATTCCTTGGCCTGTTCACCGGACATATAGAAATCTCTTTCCGTGTCCCGGTGAATCCGCTCCATGGGCAGGCCCGTGTGTTTGGCCATGATCTCGTTCAACTCTTCCCGGAGCCTTAAAATCTCCCGGGCCTGGATATCCACGTCCGTGGCCTGGCCCTGAAAGCCGCCCAGGGGCTGATGAATCAAAATCCGGGCATGGGGCAGCGTGGAGCGTTTGCCCGGCGCGCCCGCGGCCAACAATAGGGCTCCCATGCTGGAGGCCTGGCCCATGCACAGGGTGGTCACCGGCGGCTTGACGAACTGCATGGTGTCATAAATCCCCAAGCCCGCGGTCACCATTCCTCCCGGGGAATTGATGTATAGATGAATCTCCCGGTCCGGGTCTTCCGCTTCCAGAAAAAGCATCTGGGCGATGACCAGGTTGGCCACCTCATCATTGATGGCCGTGCCTAAGAAAATGATCCGCTCCTTCAGGAGGCGGGAATAAATGTCATAAGCCCGCTCGCCGCGGCTGCTTTGCTCCACCACAATGGGAATCAACGGCATGCTATTTCTTCTCCTGGGCCTCGGTCTCCGGGGCCGGAACTATTTCAGCTTTGTCCACAATGAATTTCAACGTTTTTTCGTCCTGCAACTGACGGCGCAAAATCCCGAAAAGCTGGCGTTCCTCGTAAATTTTCCTGACCTGCGCTAAATCCCGGCCGGTGCCGGTGGCCACCCGCTGCAGGCCCTCTTCCAGTTCGGCGTCGTCGATGGCGATGCCATCCTGGGCGGCGATGCGCTCCAGCAAGAGGCTCGTCCGCACCCGCCGTTCCGCGCCGGGGCGAACGTTTTCCATCATCTTTTCCCAGTTCAGGCCTTCCAGGTTGACGCCGTGCTGCATCAATTGCTGAAACTGCTCCCGGAGCATGGCCTCCTGCTCCTGACGGACCATGGAAGGCGGCACTTCAAAGGAGTGAGCGGCCAGCAACTGTTCAAGCGCCTGGTTCTCCAACCTGCCGCAGCGCTCCCTTTCCTTTACCTTAATAATATCCTCTCGGACGGCCTCACGCAAGTCGGCCACGGTCTGAAAATTGCCCCCCAAATTCTGGGCAAAATCGTCGTCCAACTCCGGCACCACCTTCTCTTTGAGGGCCTGAATCTTGACCTCGAAATCCACGGTCTTCCCCGCCAGCAGGGGGTTAAAAAAATCCTGGGCCAAATCCACGGTAAAGCGCGTCTCCGCGTCCGGCATCAGGCCCAGTAGTTGCTTTTCAAAATCCTGACTGAACCGGCCCGCGCCCACCTCCAGCAGGAAATTCTCCTGCTTGGCTTCCGGCAGGGCCTTGCCGCCGAAGTGAACCTGATAATCCAGGGCCACAAAGTCTCCATCCTGAATAGCCCGAGGCTCCTCCAGGGGTTTGAGGATGGCGTTGTTTTCCCTAATCTCTGCCAATCTCTGCTCTGTCAGGGCGTCGATATCTTCTTCCGGAGGGGCCTCCAGGGTCAAACCCTGGTAATTTTCCACCTTAAACTCCGGAGGCACCTCCATCTCCACGCTGAAGCGGAAGTCTTCCCCGGACACCACCGGCGGCATGGTCTCCGGCCAATTCAGGTTCACCGGTTCCAGGGATTTCTCTTTCAGGGCCTCTCCCAGGGAGCGGCGCATCAGTTCTTCGGAGACCTCCTGCTCGATTTGCTTGCGATAATACATTTCCAGGACGGAACGGGGCACCTTGCCGGGACGGAATCCCTTGACCTTGGCCTGTTTCCCCAGCTTTTTGTAAGCCCGCTCCACTTCCTGGGCGACCTCCGTCGCGGGGACCTCGATTTTAAGCTTGCGCGTGACTGCGCTCAAATCTTCCACTTCCACCTTTACCGCGCTCTGCGTCATTTTCCAGTCTCTTTCCGGTCTCTTTGAGTATGATTAACTATAGAGGGGAACACTCTCCCTGTTTGCCTGCTTTGCATCTCTGGTGCGAGAGGGGGGACTCGAACCCCCACGGTCGCCCGCTGGATCCTAAATCCAGTGCGTCTGCCGAATTCCGCCACTCTCGCAGATAGCTAAGTACATCTTTAAATTTATTAATTTTTCGGCCTCAAGTCAAGCGAAGTCCTGATGGCATCAGCGTTATTTGCGCCTCTCCGGTTGTTTCGGCAAGTAAATCATGTTATTTAGTATTAACAATTCTTAAGGAGAGATTTCGAGATAGAAACTGGGGGAAAAGGGCAAAAGGTTAAAAGGGGAAGGGTTATCGGAAGTTCGTTTTACTTTTCCCCTTTTCACCATTTCCCCTTTTTCCCCATTTTGAAAGAAATCATGGTCCCCCAGACTTATGGAGGTTGAAATAATGGAAGCCTCGGAAAAAGAAAAAAACGAACTCAAAGAATTAAGAGAGCGTTTAATGGTCAGTCCCACTCTGGTCTGGGACCAGGCGGACCAGGCCGCTAAGGAAGCCATCATTGCTTACGCCGAGCAATACAAGACCTTTCTCGACCGGGCCAAGACCGAAAGGGAAGCGGTGGCGGAGATCGAGCGCCAGGCCCGGTCCCAGGGCTTCGTGGACCTGGCCGCCAATGCTCCCGGCCCCAAAACCTTTTACAACTATAAGGGCAAGACCATGGTTCTGGCCATTAAGGGCCGTCGCCCCTTAAGCGCGGGACTGCGCCTAGTGGGCACGCACATCGACTCCCCCCGCCTGGACCTGAAACAATATCCCGTCTATGAAGATACGGACCTGGCCTTCTTGAAGACCCATTACTACGGGGGCATCAAGAAGTATCAATGGCTGGCCCGGCCCCTGGCCATCCACGGAGTCGTCCTCAAGGCCGACGGCACTATGGTGGAGCTGACCGTGGGCGAAGACCCGGCCGACCCGGTCTTCACGGTGTTGGACCTCCTGCCCCACTTGGCCCGGAAGTCCCAGATGGACAAAAAAGTTACCGACGCGTTCGAAGGGGAAAAGCTCAACGTCCTGGTGGGCTCCTTGCCCATGGGAGACAAGGAGACCAAGGACCGCTTCAAGCTCTATCTTTTGAACCACCTGGAGCAAAAATACGGCATCCGGGAAGAGGACTTCATCAGCGCGGAGATCGAGGTGGTGCCTGCAGGTCCGGCCCGGGACCTGGGTTGGGACCGCAGCCTGGTAGGCGCGTACGGCCAGGACGACCGCTCCTGCTCCTACGCGGCCCTGGCCGCCATCCTGGAGACCCAGGAGCCGGAATACACCTCCCTGGCCGTGTTTTATGACAAGGAAGAGGTGGGCTCCGACGGCAACACCGCGGCCAAAAGCTGCCTCATCGAAGAGATCGTGGAACTCCTCCTGGAGCGGGCCGGAGAAAGTCCCTCAACCCGGCGCCGGGTGCTCATGGCCTCCCGGGCCATCTCCGGGGACGTCACCGGCGCGTTGGACCCGGATTACCCGGAAGTCCACGAAAAGCGCAACGCGGCCAAGTTGGGCTACGGCGTGGCCTTCCATAAATACGGCGGCAGCGGCGGCAAATACAACACCAATGACGCCAATGCCGAATACGTGGCCTGGATCCGCAAAATCTTCCAGGAACACGGCGTGGTCTGGCAGGCGGGGCAATTGGGCAAGGTGGACGAAGGCGGCGGCGGTACCATCGCCAAGTACCTGGCCGTCCACGGCATGGAGATTCTCGATTGCGGCACCCCGCTGCTGTCCATGCACTCGCCCTTCGAGGTGGCGTCCAAAGCGGACCTGTACATGACTTTTAAGGCTTATCTGGCCTTCTTTAATGCGGACTAAGACAGTTTTTAGTTTTTGGTTTTTGGTTTTCAGTTATAATTATCGATAAGATAATCATTGGACCAAAAAAATGCGCATCCTTTGAGGAAAAACCTGTCCAAAAATAAGATTCTCAAGCCAAAAACTAAAAACTAAAAACTGGCAGTAAAATGGGTAAGTTTTTTTCCAGATTCAAGAGCGCTCCACCGGAGCCGGCAGTCTCCACCTGGGGCAATCTCACGCAATTTTACGGCCTGCTGATCTTCTTGATCGCGGTGCCGTTCGTCCTCATTGTGGCCCTGGTGTGGCTCACCGGCATTCTGGGCTTCAGCGTCTGGATTTTCGCGGGCTTCGCAGCCCTCTGCGCTTTTGCCGTGTGGCGTCTCACCAAGAAATGGAACGCATTCAAAGCTAAAATGGCCGACCAGAGCAGCGAAGTTCACGACATCATGCGGGAAGCCGCCAAAAACGGTAAAGACGTGGAACTCTCGTTGCTGAACGGCGTGGTCACCCTGCGCTACCGGGGGCAGCAGGGGCTGGACACCCTGCCCGCGGCCATTCCCGCGCCGCCCTTGGCCCTGGCGGCCCCGGCTCATATGGAGGCCGTGGCTGAAGAAGTCCATCCTCTACAACCGGAGCGCCTCCGGGAAGAACTCCAGGAGTTCATCCGCCTGCGGGACACCGGCGTAATCAGCTCCGAGGAATTCGACCGCATCAAAGCCAGCCTGCTGCAAAGAATATCAGCTTAAAAATATTCACCACCAAGACACAAAGACACAAAGATACCACCAAGGGAATTTTTACTCTGGCGCCAAAGCGCCAGAGTAAAAACCATTTTTTGGTGATTCTTCGTGTCTTGGTGCCTTTGTGGTTAATCCTTTTAAGGACAACACCATGTCCCCCATGATCCCCGACCTGGAGAATTATTTCCGGGGTTTTATCCCGCCCCGGGACGCGCTGCTGCTGGAACTGGAAGAAGAAGCGGCCCGGGAATCCATTCCCATCATCGGACCGGTGGTGGGGGAGCTTTTGTATATCCTGGCCCGAAGCGCAGGGGCCCGGAATATCCTGGAGCTGGGCACGGCTACCGGCTATTCCGCCATTTATTTAGCCCGGGCTCTGGCTCCGGGAGGCAAGGTCATCAGCCTGGAAATAGATGAAACCATGGCCCGGCGCGCCCGGGCCAATTTCGGCCGCGCCGGTTTGGCAGAGGTTATTGAAGTCCGGGTGGGCCAGGCCCTGGACCTGATGGCCGCCATGTCTGAAATGTTTGACCTGATTTTTCTGGACATCGACAAAGAGAGCTACCTGCCGGCCCTGGTCTCTTGCCGCCGCCTCCTGAAGGTGGGAGGGCTTCTCGTCGCGGATAACGTGGGCTTTGCCGGAGCCGATTCCTTCAACCGCGGAATTTTCAGCCAGAAGGGTTGGCGGGTGGTGCATCTTTTGTCGTGGCTGCCCCAGCATTCGCCGGAGAAGGACGGCCTGTGTTTGGCACTACGAGAGGAGTGAAGCAGTTTTTAGTTTTTGGTTTTTAGTTTTTGGTTAAAAGAGATAATTGCCAACAAGCCGTTAGTGAAATCTATCCCCTACCCTATCCCAGTCTCTTTACATATTTCCCGAACTTTTTCTTGGTACCTTAAGAACCATCTAGTATAAATGATTGTCATCCTTAACTTCCCGCACCGTTGGCCGCACCATAACTTATGATTGGAACAATTTTTTTTTACTAAAAACTAAAAACCAAAAACTATTTCCCCAATGCCTGCTCTGGATAGTCCATCCCCCAACCCTAGCGAAACCCCCTCCTACCGTATCCTGCGCAAGTTCGCCTATCTTCTCAGCGCCCGCTGGCTCCGGGAGGCTTTGGTCACCGTCTTTTTTATCATCCTGGCCCGGCGCAGCGCGGCCACTTACGGCGAATTCATGCTGGCCATCAGTCTGGGGTCAATTCTCCTCTTGATAGGGGAGTTCGGGCTCAATCTCCCCCTGGTCTCCCTCCTCACGGATAAAGACCGGGAACCCGGCGCGGTCCTGGGGCAGGTTTTACTGCTCAAAGGCCTGCTGCTGCTGGGGGCTTTGGCGGGGAGCTTGGTCTTTTGCCAGTGGCAGGGCTATAGCCGGGACTTGCAACAGGTGATGCTGGTGATCGGGGTGGGCGTGGCCCTGGAGGCTTTGGCCAGCACCCTGTTTGTGGCCTTCCAGGTGGAGGGCCGCCAGGACCTGGAAGGCAGAATCAAGGCCCTGGGCGCAGGTGTGGGCCTGGGCTACGGCCTCCTCACCCTGCTCCTGGGGGCCGCACCCCTGACCATCGCGTTTTTTAAAATCATTGAAACCCTGGTCTTCCTGGCCGGGGGCGCATACCTGATCCTCCCCCGCATCCCCTTGCGGCGGCCTTCCTTTAAGGGATTATGGGCCATTATGCACCGGGGCCTGATCTTCGCTCTCATCGAAATTACGGCCATCATCTACAACAAGGCCAACCTCTTTTTCCTGCAACGTTATGGCGGCATCGACGGGGTGGCCCAATACAGCGTCACCAACCAGACGGTGGAGGGCATCGCCGGGATAGTGGCCAATCTGCTGCTGCAAAGCGTCCTTTTTCCGCTGTTCGTGCAGCTTTGGGAGGAGGACAAGACCCAGGTCTCCCGCCTGGCCCAGAACACCGCGCGCTGGCTCCTGGCCGCGGCTCTGCCTTTGATGTTCGTATTGGCCGTGGAAAGCGACCGCCTCATCCTGCTGATTTACGGCTCCCATTACCAGGACGCGGTCTGGCTCCAGAAAATTCTGGTGATCACCGTGCTCTGCGGCTTTCTCCACAACCTTGCGGCTTTGCTGATGATCAGCATGCGCCTGGAGAGGCTGTTACTCCTTTTTTATCTCTGCGGCCTGGCGGTAAACCTCCTGTCCTGCTCGCTGATAATCCCCGCCACGCCTCTTCTGGGCGCGGCCCTGTCCATCATCCTCACCAAGGTGGCGGTGGCTCTTTGCACCATCTCTTATTGTCAACGACAACTGCGGCTGATCCCCCGGGAACCTTTTATCCAACTAGCCGTTGCCGGCCTGGGAGGACTCCTGGCTTATTTTCTCACCAAACCGCTACTGCCCCGGGAAGGGGCGGAAGTCCTGGCTTTGGCTCCCATGGCGTTCCTGGCCTGGCGCTGGTGGCGCGAGAAATGATTCACCACCAAGGCACCAAGACACAAAGAATCACCAAGGAAAAGACTTTTTATTTATAGCGCTGGAAGCGCTATAAATAAAAAATTAATTGCTTTGTGTTTCTTCGTGTTCTTTGTGTCTTCGTGGTGAACCTTTTATCCCCACCACCCGGCCCTTCCAGCCGACGCGGTAGGTAATTCCCCGCCAATGCAGTTCTCGCATGGGCCAGGTACGGAGGTGGCACCACGCGGCCATGAAGATGGCCGCGAAAAACGCGGGGACCCAGGTGCGCCAGGGGGGTGGTTGGGGATGCAGGTCCTTGAACGCTAAAGATAAGCCGGTGAGCCCGGCCAAAAAGACGGCCCCGGCCCAAAGGGGAAGGGAGAAAGTTAAGGACGCGTCCACGCATTGCAAAACGGACAGGATCACCAGGCCTGTGAGTAAATAAAACAAAAATCCCACCGCCAGCCAGGTTCCGGGCAGGCAGAACTTCAGATAAAGCCACTGCCGGGTGAGCCAGTCCTGCCAGGCGCTCCAGGTATCCCCGGAGATGAGGGTGACAAGGCTTTCCCCCAGGGCCAGCCCCACCCGCAGGCCCTTTTCCTGGAGCAGCGCGGCCAGGGAGACGTCGTCCACCACGTTAGTCGCCCAGAGACGCTCCACCTGAAGGTTCTCGAAGTCCCGGCGCCTGATGGCCGTGGCTCCGCCCCAAGGTTGATTGAGCAGAGAAATGCCCTTGGTGAGAAACAGAAATAGCACGGTGACGGCCCGGCCCCAGGCCGCGAGGCCTTGATCCCGGGGCAGGACGTGGTGGTAGCCGCTGACCACTTTTTCTTCCCCCCGGACCAAGGGCAGCACCAGGCCTTTCAACCAAGTGGTGGGGGCCAGGCGGGTGGCGTCGCAAAACCCCAAAATCTCCGGAGTTTCCCCTGCGGCCTTTAACCCGGCCAGGAGATTGTGGTTCTTCTGGCCGCAACCCGCAGCAGCGCCGCTCAAAACCAGGCGCGCGTGAGGATATTCCGGAATTAAGGCGGCGATTACCGGAGCTGCCGGGTCTTCCAGGTCCCGGACGCTAAAAATAACCTGATAATCTGGGTAATCCTGGGTCAGCAGGGAGCGAAGGTTGTCGCTGAGGTCAGCCGCGGCCCCGGCCACCGGCACGATGAGGGCTACGGAGAGCCAGTTTTCTGTATTTTCCGGGATGACTTCAGATTTTGCCCGGCCCAGGGCCCGGCCCCCCAAGATGAGCAACGCGCTGATCAGCAGGAGAATCGAGGCCATGGCCTCCAAGATAAATCCTTCCATTATTTCCTCTGGTGCAACATTTCGTAAGTTTCGTGAATATGGCTATTAGGCGGGTGTAAAAGTTTTCCCCCTCACCCTAACCCCCTCCCCCATTGGGGGAGAGGGAATATCGATAAAACTCAGGTAAATGAGCTTCAAAAACCATGCTGGGAATTTCTCCCTCTCCCCCTGCGGGGGGAGAGGGCCGGGGTGAGGGGGGATTCTCAATCACTTTTAGCCCCTTCATTCCTTGAGGAGAGATATCGATCTCCAATAATAACAAAAACTCAAGGGTTTATGGTAGACTATCATTACGCAGGGAATTCAAAGTACTGTCCTGCCTGCCTTTCCCACCTGGATAATATGCGCCAATTTCTGGAGGAGACTATGACCCAAATAATCCTCGTCCGCCACGGCGAGACCCCCTGGAACAAAGATAAAATTTTCCGGGGCACGGTGGATATTCCTTTAAACGACACCGGCCGGGAAGAAGCGGAATTGGCCGGGGAATGGCTGCAGAAAGAAAAGATTCACGCAGCTTACAGTTCGCCTCTGTCCCGGGCCCGGGATACTGCCTTGGCCATCTGCAAACACCATAGACTCCAGGTGACGGATGTGCCAGGCCTAGGGGATATCAATTACGGCGAATGGCAGGGCCTGCCCCTGACGGAAGTGAAAAAGGTTTATGCCGAGCTCTACCAGCAATGGGAGACCGCGCCCCACACGGTGCGTTTTCCCAAGGGGGAGACTTTAGAGGAGGTGCGCGCCCGGGCCTGGGCCGCGGTGGAGGAAGTGGTCCGGCGCCACCCCGGCCAGACGGTCCTGCTCGCGGCCCACCGCGCGGTGAACAAAGTCCTCATCGCCCGCTTCATCGGCCTGGACGACTCCCACTTCTGGCGCATCGGCCAGGACACCACCGCGGTCAACCGCTTCACCCTGGTGGGAGACGTCTGGCACATCATGTCCGTCAATGACCATTGCCACCTGCGCAGCATGAAGCGGGGAGCGTACGTAGACTTCTAAAAGATTCACCACGAAGACACTAAGACACCAAGAAGCACAAAGATATTTTTCCATTGGCGCTTTAGCGCCAATGGAAAATCATACTTGGTGTATCTTTGTGTCTTTGTGCCTTTGTGGTAAATTTTATTAATGATCATCAAACGCATCAAACGGATTTTTTTAGAGGCCGGGGCAGAAGATTATCCCCTAACCCGACGCGTCTTGGCGCGGCTGCCGGGGGTGCCGCTGGAGGTCATTCCTCACCGGGATGCTCTCAGACCCCGGGAAGGGGACCGGCCCGCGGCTTGGATTCCGGAATCCAAGTCCACCCTGCTCCTGGCGGTGCAAAAAGGACCTTTCTGGCGGCCCTGCCCAGGCACCAAAGACTATATCTGCTGCGGCTACCAGGTCCTGCAAGTAGGCCTCAATTGCCCTCTGGACTGCACCTACTGCGTTCTCCAAGGCTATCTTAATATGCCCGCCATCACCATCTTTGTGAACGTGGAAGATCTGCTGGCGGAGGTGGATGCAAACCTGGCCGCGGACCCAAACAAGGTCTGGCGTCTGGGCACCGGGGAGTTCGGAGACAGCCTGGCCCTGGACGAACTCACGGGCCTCAATGAAATTCTCATCCCTTTTTTTGCGTCCCGGCCCCGGGCCACGTTGGAGATCAAAAGCAAATGGCACCACTTGGAGCCGCTGCTTTCTTTGGGGCCCAATCCCCAAGTGATCTTTGCCTGGTCCCTCAATCCCCCGGAGATCATTCGCTCCGAAGAGCAAGGAAGCGCCGCTCTTGAGGCCCGTCTGCAAGCCGCAGGTCAAGCCGCGGCCGCGGGATTCCGCCTGGCTTTTCACTATGATCCCTTAATCTATTTTCCCGGCTGGGAAGATGCTTACCGGCGTACGGTGGAGAGATTGGGAGCCGCGGTGCCCGCAGACGCGGTGGCCTGGATCAGCCTGGGAGGCCTGCGTTTTCTTCCCCCCCTGCGGCAGTTGTTGCATGAGCGGTTTCCCCATAACCGCATCGCCGCGTTTGAGATGGTGCGGGCCGCGGACGGCAAACTCCGCTATTATAAGGACCTGCGCATCGACATGTATTCCCGCATGCGCGGCTGGCTGGCGGAAGCCCTACCAGGTGCCTTCGTCTATCTGTGTATGGAGAGCCCCCGCATTTGGCGGGCGGTCTACGGCTGGCAGCCGCAAGGGAAGGACCTGGCCCGTCTCCTGGACGACCAGGTCCTTCGTCAGATGAGTTAGAGGATGCGGGCGGAGACGCCCGCAGTGACCTCACCCGAACCGGGCTTTACCCCTCGATGCATGTTTCTTTTCATGGCCTGAAATTTCTCCCAACTTCAGGCGCACGCCCTGGGTGGTGAGGTGCTCATCCTCTAACAGTCTTTTAATGGACTTAATCACATCCAGATCTTCCAGGGTGTATTCCCGCCGGTTGGAATGGGTCCGGGCCGGCTTGAGGAAATCGTCGAAGGATTTTTCCCAGTACCGCAGCGTTGACTTCCGCACCCCGGTTAGTTGGGAGATCTGGTCGATGGTCAACATTAAGTTCCTGGATACTTTATCTGTTTGCATGGCTCATCTCCTCATTGACCCCTCTCAGGTTCTGTTTGGCATTAAGCTCCTAACAGTTTTAAGGCCAATTGGGGGAGAGTGTTGGCCTGGGCCAGCATGGCCACTGCCGCCTGGACCAGGACCTGGTTCCGGGTGAATTCCGTCATTTCCGTAGCCACGTCCACGTCGGAGATCCGAGATTCCGCAGCCTGGAGGTTTTCCGCCTGGATGCTCAGGTTGGAGATGGTGTTGGCCAGCCGGTTGGCGATGCCGCCCAGATTGGCGCGGATGGTGTCTTTGATGGCCACCGCGCTGTCAATGGCCTCCAGGGCCGCCTGGGCCGCGGATTGGGTGCTGATGGTTGACCCCGGGCCCGTCCCGGAGCCGGCGCCCACTCCCAGCGCGGAAGCGGTGGAATTGTCAATGCGGATGTAATAATAGTCTTCCGCGGAGCTGTTGCCGGTGCCGAAGTGGATCTTCATCTGGTTGCCGGCGCCGCCGGTCACCGCAGTGCCGGAGAGGCTGCCGTCCAGGAGCTTGACCCCGTTGAAATCGGTGGCCATGGCGATCCGGGTGATTTCCGAGGCCATCGCCTGAAATTCGCTGTCCATGATCAGGCGCTGGGCCGTGGTGTAAGTGCCGGTGGCGGCTTGTTCCGCCAGCTCTTTCATCCGGGTTAGTTTTTCGTCGATCACCGAAAACGCGCCGTCAGCCGTCTGAATCAGGGAGATGGCGTCGTTGGCGTTCCGGACCCCCTGGTTCATGACCCGGATATCGGTGCGCATCATTTCCCGCACGGCCAGACCCGCGGCGTCATCCTGGGCGCTGTTCACCCGCAGGCCGGAAGCCAGGCGCTGCACGGAAGTGGCCAGGCGACTATAGGTAAAACTCAAGCTCCTGGCCGCATTCATTGCCATCATGTTGTGGTTAATTACTAAAGACATGACCCCTTACCTCCTTGTAATCCAGTCCAACTTCCTTGTCTGGGTTTCTAACGCATTTAATTCTCTTTTCGAAAATCCTCGGGAATAACTTTAGAAAAAAAATTAAAAAAAGATAAATTTTTGCGAGAAATCTTAAAGTGCCTTGAAAAATGCCTAGGTACGGTTGCCGTCAAGTTCAGGCAAAGATAGGGAAAAGCTAACCCGCGTTCAGTCTCCTTGAAGTCTGATCTAACTAATTATTACAATTAATTCGGTGTGTTATCTCACAGTCTAAACAGATTTCCAATAACCCTCCAAATTTTGGAGTTATCTTAAAATTATAGCTAACCCTCTTGAAGTTGAAGGCAGGAAGGGCAAGGTGGTGACCGAAGGAAAATCAGTGGAAGAAAAACTTAAAATGAATTAGAGGGCTTACGAAAGAGACTTAAACTATAGGGGTGAGGATGAATGAGTCGGAAGGTGTTCAGGGGAGCGGAGCCCGCTAGGCGGCTTAACGCTCCCCAAAGCTTCTCTAAGGATAAAGGCGCCGGCAGACCAGGCACTGGGGATTGGGCTTTACCGACTTTTCGCTGAAAATGAATTGATCTCCTCGAAAAGTCAGGATTCGACCCAACAACGCCGGACCTATACCGCCCAGGATGCGCAGAGCTTCCAGGGCCTGAAGCGCGCCTAAAATTCCGGGCAAAGGCCCCAGGAGCGCGGGGGTGTTGCCATTCGACGCTTCCGGAAAAGCGCAGGCCAGGCAGGGACCCTGGCCCGGCCAGAAAGTGGTGACCCGGCCATCCATCTCCCATACCCAGGCCTGGATCAGAGGCAGGCGGAATTTCACCGCGGCCTGGTTCAAAAGATATCCAATGGCAGGGTTGTTCATGGCGTCGATTATCAGGTTGCAGTTGGCGGCAAGGCGGGAAATGTTGTGTTCGGAGATATTTTTGGCTTGCCCTTCCACCAAGGAGAAGGGGTTCAGGTCTTTAAGACGGCGTTCGGCCACGGTGGCCTTGGCTTTCCCCAGATCCCGCTCCCGATATAGAACTTGATGGTTGAGATCGGAAAGAGTAACCCGGGATTGGTCCACCATGCGGATGGCGCCGACGCCGGTGGCTAGAAGATGGAGAGCTACTGAGGATGCCAGTCCTCCAGCGCCAGCGATGAGCACCCGGGAGGATTTCAGCTTTTCCTGGGCCTCCCGCCCCCAACCTTCCAAGGCCATCTGGCGCGCATAACGTGTAACTTCGGCGGGGCTAAGATTATTGATGGTCATTACTCTCCCTACTTTGGGCAGGGGAAGGGTTCTTGGCCCACCCTCCACCCTTTCACCTATGCTTTGATTTATGCATCGGCTCCTCCCGGCCTGAACTTTAACTTCATTGCGCCCCCGGTTATAATGCAGTGGTCAGTGGCCAGTAGTCAGTATCCAGTGATTATTTTTAGTTTTCAGTTTTCGGCTATAGGTTGTTTTTCTTAAATATTTCTGAGGCCAATATTGTAGGACCCTTTGCCCTTTTCCACTGAATATTGCTCATTAGTTTGTTTGAGGGTCACAAGGAAAAATAATGATCGAACTTACCGACGTGAGCAAAACCTACCGCCGGGGGCCGGAGGAAATTCAAGCCTTAAGAAGCATCAACCTCAGTATCGCGGCCGGAGAATTTGTAGCCATCCGCGGCAAGAGCGGGTGCGGGAAAAGCACCCTGCTTCACATCATCGGCGGCTTGGAGCCTCCTACCTCAGGTAGCGTAGTGGTGGACGGCCGGGACTTGGCGAAGCTCTCCGACCAGGAACTTACCCTCTTCCGCCGGGACCGGGTGGGGGTGGTATTCCAGTCTTTCAACCTTTTGCCGCTTTTGACTTTAGAAGAAAACGTGGCCCTGCCCCGTGTGCTCCAGGGTATTTCCTACGAAAAAGCCTGGCAGGAGGCCGCACATTGGCTGCAAGAAGTGGAGTTGACCCACCGCCGCAGCCACAAGCCCCATCAGGTCTCCGGCGGTGAAATGCAGCGCGCGGCCATTGCCCGGGCCCTGATCAACCGGCCCGCAGTGCTTCTGGCCGATGAACCCACGGGGAATCTCGATTCCGCCACCGCCACGCAGATTCTCGAACTCTTCGCCCGGCTGTACCGAGACTGGCGGCAAACCGTAGTCCTGGTGAGCCACGCCGCGGAAGTGACCGCGTACGCGGATCGGGTGCTGGCGATGCAGGATGGGGTTATTCTTCCATGAGAACTTTGCGGAAGAGTTCGAAGTCAGGGTTCATAGAGCTGTCAGCTATCAGCTGTCAGCTTAAAAGAATAAAAAATAGAAAACCTAATCGCTGAGTACCAAGAGGAAACCTGGCTAAACATCCATGGTTTTTAACCCCAATTTTCTTTAGCTGAAAGCTGACAGCTTTAATAACTTTGAACCTTGAATTATTATCTATGAAACCCTTTCTCTTCCGCATATCCCTTAGCCACTTAACCGAATACCCCGGACGGACCCTCCTGGGCATTCTGGGCATCGCGCTGGGCACCGCAGTTTACTTAAGTATTTCCCTGGCCGCGGTTGCCGCGCTCAAAAGCTTCCAGGACGGGGTGACCGCAGTGGCGGGAAAAGCGCAGTGGCGGCTGAACAGTCCCGGCGCGCCCCTAGATGAATCTCTCTTTGTCCAGATGCGTCGCTTGCCGGAAGTCAGGGCTGCGGCCCCGGTGGTGGAAAGCGTCCTGGAATTTACCGGACCTAATAAGGGGCCAATGCTGCTGCTGGGGATCGACCCTTTTTCCGAACGGCCTTTCCGCAATTACGTTTTTAAGGAAGGCACCTTTCTTACCCGGGACGCGTGGCTGAAATTTTTTACTGAGCCCGGCTCGGTGTTGGTAAGCGAACGCCTGGCCGCCCAAAAGGGGTTAAAGGCCGGTGACACTCTACCGGTGCTGGTGGGCCCGGCCCGGCATGCCTTGAAAGTGGTGGGAGTCTTTCGTTCCCCCAACGGCCTCTATCCCCTGGAAGGCGCAATGGTGCTCATGGACCTGGCCGGGGCCCAGGAACTTCTGGGCCGGGTGGGGCAATTGGATTATATCGACCTCATCTTTTCAGGCGACGAGGCCGCGGCCGCGGCCCGCGTCTCCCCTACCCTCCCTCCCGGCGTGGACCTGGTGCGCCCCGAGTCCCAAGGCCGCCAGATGGAAGGCATGGTGGCTTCCTACCGGGTCAACCTCTCGGTGCTCAGCGCCATTGCCCTCTTCGTGGGCATGTTTCTTATTTATCAATCCGTCACCCTGTCTGTGGTGCGCCGCCGCCGGGAAATCGGCTTGCTCCGCACCTTAGGGATGGGCCGCAAACAGGTCCTTTTTCTCTTTTTGGCCGAGGGCCTGGCCGCGGGCGCGGTGGGCGGCCTACTGGGTCTGGGTTTAGGTGTGGTCCTGGCCAAGAGCGCGCTGAGCATGATGACCCACAACCTCTCCTCCCTTTATGCCCCGGTCCAGGCCGGAGAAATGACCGTGCCGCTGCCTCTTCTCCTCCAGGCCTGGGGCCTGGCCGTGGCCGCAACTCTTATTGCCGCCTGGATTCCCGCGCGGGAGGCGGCCCGCACCCGGGTCCGGGCCGTGTGGTATCGGGAGGAACTGGAAGAGCGCGTCCAGAGCCGGTCTGGAGCCTTTTTTATCGCAGGTGTGCTGTCCCTGGCCCTGGCCGGTTTTTTTATAGTGCTGCGCTTCGGCTCCCGCCCTTCCCTGCCGAGCTTTGCCGCGGCTTTTCTCATTCTCCTGGCCTTTGCCCTGTTCACCCCACTGACCTGCCGCGTCCTGGGGGAGCGCGCCCAGCCCCTCTTGCGCCGCTTCCTGGGCCCCCCCGGTGATTTGGGCTGCCGCTATCTCTCCGGTTCTTTAAGCCGCAGCGCGGTGTCCATCGCCGCGTTAGCCTGCGCCTTGGGCATGCTCATCGCGGTGGCGGTGATGATCGGCTCTTTCCGTGAAACCGTGAACCGCTGGGTGACCCGCTCCATCAGCGGCGACATCTTTTTCGGGCCCGCAGTCTTTTCCACTGCCGCGTACGACCACTATCTCCCCCCGGAAATCCTGCCGGAGCTGCAAAGGGCCCCGGACATTGAAGACATTTATCTTTATCGCTGCGTGCGAATTCCCTTCCGGGACCGTTTTATCCTGGTCATCGGCGGCAGCTTCGAGGTCCTGGCAAAATACGGCGGCCTCTGGTTCAGAAAAGGAGATACCCAGGAGATCATGATGGATGTAGGGGCGCACCTTGTGTCCGCCCCGGACGTTGGGCGAACACAAGGTTCGCCCCTACGAAAAGAATATTCTTTGGATGATAACAAAGAGCTCGGTGAATCATCCAACTCGCTGGTTCCTGCACCAGCGCTGACGTTTATGCCGCCGCAGCAAAATCCCCCCTACCCTCCTTTAGAAAAGGGGGAGAAAAATACCATTCTTAAAAGGTCCCGCGGCGAAAAGATCGATTTTAAAAGTCTTCCGAGCCCCATGAGGAAAAATGACTCTTTTAAAAGTCCCCCTTTTGTAAAGGGGGATTTAGGGGGATTTTTAGGGACGCCCGCAAAAGCCGCGTCGGCAGATAATCACCGGAGACCGAAGACCGGAGACCGAAAACCGTCCATAGTCATTTCCGAGCCCTTGGCCGAAACCTTCAGTTATAAAGAAGGGGATATTTTGGAACTGCCCACCCCCGCGGGCCTGCAGCGCCTGCGCGTCGCCGGAGTCTTCTATGACTACCGCACGGACGGCCCCAGCGTCTGGATGGACATCCGCCAGTTTAGGCGCTTCTGGCACGATAATCATCTCAACGCGGTGCGTCTCTATATAAATGATAAAAGGAAGATTCCCCAGGTCCAGGCCCGGCTCCAGGAGAAGTACGGCTCGCAATACCGGCTCCTGACCCTGTCCCACCAGGAACTGCGCCAGGGCATTTTGCGCATCTTCGATGAGACTTTTGCCCTCACCTACGCGCTGGAAGGCGTGGCCGTGGTGGTCGCGGTCTTCGGCATCATCACCACTTTTCTGGTGCTCATCATGGAGCGGGAGCGGGAACTGGCCCTGCTCCAGGCCCTGGGGGCCTCCAGGAAGCAAATCCTGAGCATGGTCCTGGTGGAATCCGGCCTGGCCAGTTTTCTGAGCTTTGTCCTGGGCGCGCTCTGCGGCTCCCTATTATCTTTATTATTAATATATGTCATCAACAAACAGGCCTTCGGCTGGACTATCCACCTCCATTGGACCCCGGGCATCTACTGGCAGACCTTTATCCTGGTCATCGCCCTGGGCCTCATCTCCGGGGCCTACCCCGCGTGGCGGGCGGTGCAGCCGCACCTGGCCGCGTTCTTGAAGGAAGAATAAAGACTTCACCGCAGAGACGCAGAGAGCGCAGAGAAATCACAGAGGAGACCATTTATTATAGACGGGTTCCCCGGCTATAATAAATATTCTCTGTGTATCTCTGCGTCCTCTGCGCCTCTGCGGTGAAAATCATTTGCTTCCCTCAGGATGACAGAACCTCATCCTAATGTTATCTTTATATAATGCTCAAACGCACCTTCATCCATCTCCCCGGCGTGGGCGAGCGCACCGAGGCCCATTTCTGGCGCCACGGCCTCCATACCTGGGAGGATTTTCTAGACGCGGCTGAAGTGCCGGGCCTGGGCCGGGAGAGGCTGGTTTTTCTGCGGTCCGGCGTAAAGGAGTCCCTGGCCAACGCAGACAACCCCGCGTATTTCGGACCCCTGCTGCCGGTGGCGGAGCGCTGGCGGCTCTTCCGGCGCTTTAAGCAGCGGGCAGCTTATCTGGACATCGAAACCACCGGCTACGCTTGGCCGGGCCTGCAAGTTACGGTGGTGGGCTTATACGACGGCCACACCATGCGCCAGTTCGTGCACGGCCAAAACCTGGAAGAATTTCCTCAAGCCTTAGAAAACCTTGATCTGGTTATCACCTTCAACGGCTCCCAATTCGATCTGCCCGTGCTGCGGGCCTACTTTCCGAGCCTGGAGTTTCCACCCGTGCACCTGGACCTCCGCTTTATCCTCTCCCGCCTGGGTTTCAAAGGCGGCCTGAAGCGCATCGAACCCCGGTTCGGCATCCACCGGCCACCCGAGGTGGACGGTATGGACGGCTACGAGGCCGTGCTCCTCTGGGACCGCCACTGCCGGGGGGACTATACCGCGCTGCCCACCCTCCTCACTTACAACCGGGAAGACGTGGTCAATCTGGAGACGTTGATGGAAAGGGCGTTTCAGTTGGCGGAAAACCGGTTGTTGGGGGGAAGTTAAAGCTTTTCGGCTATTAGCTATTCGCTATTAGCTATTAGCGAACAGCCAAAAGCGAACAGCGAATAGCGAATAGCCAAAAAAAGGGAGGCCGCGGCCCCCCATTCACTTGCTTATCCTTCATTATCGAGCCGTCCGGCCGTTATGCTTCAATCTGTAGATGTCGTTGCTGGCCCGGTTTTGCATGCGGGTCAGCTTGGCCCGCTCCCCGCGGGTAAGTACGCCGTCGGCCTTCATGCGGTTCTCGGTGGCGGCAATCCGGCTCTGTTGTCTCTCCAGGCGGTAAGCCTCCCTGGGAGTCAGCTGGCCGGACTGGATGCCTTGCTGAATCCGTGCTTGCTGGCGCTGCTCCCGGGCGTTGATGCGAGGATCCCAAGTTGATCCAGCCATAGCAGGCAAACTTCCCATCAAGATACTGCCCATGATCAATCCCGCAACGATTCCTTTGGAACTTTTCTTCATTGTCATTGCCTCCGTAAAATATCTCGATATTACCGGGACTGTATGAGTTCGCCGGGGCCGCTTGCGGTAATTTTGCGGCTTTTAAAGAATTAGACACACGGTGAGGTCAGGTGTTAATCGAAGTTTGCTTCCCTATGGTTGACCGTTATGGGCGTACCCCAAATTCCCCCTAAATCCCCTTTTAAAAAAGGGGGATTTTATCCCTTGAACACTGGCTATTAGTCTCTGCTCACTGACCACTGGCCACTGATCACTGATCACTGATTACTGACTACTGATTACTGATCACTGACCACTGGCTACTGGCTACTGGCCCCTGCCCTACCACTTCCCCAAAATTATTCCTAAATGTGATTGAGCTAAGAAGGCTGCTGTCGTAAGATAAATTTGGTAAAATATTATAGATTGGAGCAGGTATGTTCTATTCCAAGTTGCTCATCCCCACTCTTAAAGAAAACCCCGCGGAGGCGGAGGCCGTCTCCCATCGTTTATTGTTGCGCGCGGGCATGATCCGCAAGCTCACTTCCGGCATCTATAATTTTCTTCCCCTGGGCCTCCGGGTGCTCCGCAAGGTGGAGCGCGTAGTCCGGGAGGAGATGAACCTGGCCGGAGCCCAGGAAGTGCTGCTCCCCGCAGTGCAGCCCGGGGAGTTGTGGCAGGAGTCGGGCCGCTGGCAGATTTACGGCAAGGAACTGCTGCGTTTTAAAGACCGCCACGGCCGGGACTACTGTTTTGGGCCGACCCACGAAGAAGTGATCACCGACCTGGTGCGCCGGGAGGTGCAATCATACCGGCAACTACCCTTGAACCTCTACCAGATTCAGATGAAGTTCCGGGATGAGATGCGCCCTCGTTTCGGCCTCATCCGTGGCCGGGAATTTTTGATGAAGGACGGTTACAGTTTTCACGCTGATGAAGCAGACGCCGAGGTCTGCTACCAGGCCATGTACGACGCGTACAACCATATCTTTCAGCGCTGCGGCCTGCGGTTCAAGACGGTGGAGGCGGACACCGGCCCCATCGGCGGCAGTTTTTCCCATGAATTCATGGTCCTGGCAGACACCGGCGAGGACCTGCTCGCGTCCTGCCTGGCCTGTGATTACGCCGCCAACTTGGAGAAAGCGGAAGTGGTCATGGCCGCGGCCAATCCTGGGGCCGCGCCCGCGGCTGCGGGTCCCGAGGCAGTGACTACCCCCAACGTGCGCACCGTGGAGGAAGTGGCCGCGTTCCTGAAAATCACTCCCCAGGAAATCATTAAAACCCTGATTTATGAAACCGAAAAGGGGCCGGTTGCGGCGCTTATCCGGGGAGACCACGAAGTCAACGAAGTAAAGGTGAAAAACCTCCTGGGGGTGATGGACCTGACCCTGGCCGGCGCGGGCAAAGTTAAGGAACTTACCGGCGCGGAAGTGGGCTTTGCCGGCCCGGTGGGGCTGAACCTGCCCATCTACGCGGACCAGGCCGTGGCTGTTCTGGCCGCGGCGGTCACTGGCGCGAATAAAACCGATCAGCATTTGGTCCGGGTTAATCCCCAGAGAGACATTACTATTACACAGGTCGCAGATCTGCGCACCGTCACCGCCCAGGACCCCTGCCCCCGCTGTAGCGGCAGCCTGGAAATCCTCCGGGGTATTGAAGTGGGCCACATCTTTAAATTGGGGATTAAATATTCCAAAGCCTTGAAAACCGTCTTTCTGGACGAAACCGGGCAGGAGCAGTTTATCTTCATGGGCTGCTACGGCATCGGCGTCAGCCGCATTGTGGCTGCGGCCATCGAGCAGGGCAACGACGACCAGGGCATGATCTGGCCCATGGCCTTGGCCCCCGTGCAAGTGGGCCTCATCCCCATCAATTTGAATGATACGGCCACCAAGGAGAAAGCCCTGGAGCTGAATCGCGCCATGGAGGAAGCGGGTATCGAAGTCCTGATGGACGACCGGGATGAACGCCCGGGGGTGAAGTTCAAGGACTGCGACCTCTTGGGCATCCCCTTGCGAGTGGTGGTGGGCCCCAAGACCCTGGCCGCGGGCAACGCGGAAGTGCGCCACCGCCGCTCTGGAGAGACTATTATGGTGCCTCTGGAGGGTTTGCTGCCGTACCTCCAGGGCCGCATCCGCGCGGAGTTGAATGAGGAAACTCACGTTTAATTTATAAGTCCTTGTTCCTACCATCATTTCCTAACTTGGAACCCGGAACTTGGAACTCGGAACTTTAGTATCAGGAGCTGCATGTCCACCAGAATCATCCGCCTCAATGACATCGTAGAAGAGGTACACAAGCATCATCCGGAGGCGGATACCTCTTTGATTGAGAAGGCCTACGTCTTCTCCGCCCGGGCCCATGAGGGGCAGACCCGCCTCAGCGGCGTGCCTTATCTTTCCCATCCCCTGGAAGTCGCTTATCTCCTGGCCCAGATCGGGTTAGGCCCGGTGACCGTGGCCTGCGGCCTGCTCCACGACACCGTGGAGGACACGGACTCCACCATCGACGACCTGGACGAATTCTTCGGGGAAGAAGTCGCGGACGTGGTCAACGGCATCACCAAGATCGGCCAACTGGTCTTCGGCGACCGCATCACCCAGCAGGCGGAATACGTCCGCAAGATGATCCTCTCCATGTCCCACGACATTCGGGTCCTGCTGGTGAAACTCGCGGACCGAGTCCATAACATGCGTACCCTGGGCTACATGCCCCCGGCCCGGCAAAAGCGCGTCGCCCAGGAGACCCTGGACATCTATGCTCCTCTGGCGGGCCGCCTGGGGATGTTCCGTATCAAGGCGGAGTTGGAGGACCTGGCCTTTTTCTACCTGGAGCCGGAAGCCTACCAGCAGATCCAGGAAGGCCTGACCCGGAAAAAGGGGGAACGGGAGAAATACATCAAGGAGGTCACCCAGCTCCTTAAGGAAAAACTGGCGGAGCACCATTTAAATGGAGAAGTCAGCGGCCGCCTGAAACACTTCTACAGCATCTACAGGAAGCTCCAGGCCCAGCAGATCACTTTGGATGAACTCTACGATCTCCTCGCTTTCCGCATTATTCTGAACACGGTGTCCGAATGCTATGAGGCCCTGGGCGTCATCCATGCCCTGTGGCGGCCGGTGCCGGGCCGTCTCAAGGACTACATCGGCATGCCCAAGGCCAATATGTACCAGTCCATCCACACCACGGTCATTGGTCCTTACGGGGAGCGCATGGAAGTGCAGATCCGCACCCGGGAGATGCACCAGATCGCGGAAGAGGGTATTGCCGCGCATTGGAGCTATAAGGAAAAGCGGCGATTTAAGGATAAGGACGGCGAACGCTTCGCCTGGCTCAAGCAGATTGTGGATTTACAGAAAGACCTGAAAACCCCCGAGGAACTCCTGGAAGGGGTGCGCCTGGAGCTCTACCCTGAGGAAGTGTACGTCTTCACTCCCACCGGGGACGTCAAGGAACTGCCCCAGGGGGCCACCCCGGTTGATTTCGCCTACGCCATCCACACGGAAGTGGGCCACCGCTGCACCGGCGCCAAGGTCAACGGCCGCATGGTGCCCCTGCGCAGCGAGCTGGCCAACGGCGACGTGGTGGAGATCATTACCTCCCCGCACCACCGCCCCAGCCGGGATTGGCTGCAGTTTGTCAAGACCCCCAAGGCCCGCAATAAAATCCGCCAGGAACTTAAGGCCGCGGAAAGGGAACAAAGTATTACCCTGGGCAAGGAACTCCTGGAGCGGGAACTGCGCAAAAGCGGGATGAGCCTGCAAAAGCTCCTGAAAGAAGGGGAAGAACTGAAAAAAATCACCCAGGAATTCTCCTTTGTGCGTAACGAAGACCTCCTGGCCGCCATCGGCCATGGCAAGGTGACTCCGGGGCAGGTGGTGGGACGGCTGGTCCGGGCCGCGGCCCCCCCGCCGGAAGAAGAGATTGCCCTGCCGGAGTCTGCGCCCCAGAAGGAAAAAGACCTGGGGGGCATCCGCATCAAAGACCTGGATGACCTCTTGGTTCGCCTGGCCAACTGCTGCCAGCCCATCCCCGGAGACCCCATTATCGGCTATATCACCCGGGGCAAAGGGGTGACCGTGCACCGGGCCGACTGCGCGTATCTGGCCAAAACCGAATCTTTCCGCCATATCCCCGCGCAGTGGGACGGCGTGCCCCAAAAACTCTATCCGGTAAACATCCGGCTGGTTACCGTGGACAAACCAGGTTTACTTGCCGACATCACCAGCGCCCTGAAGATCGCGGAAGTAAACGTCATCCGGGCCTCGGTGGAAACCACCGCAGAAAAAAAAGGGGTTGCCAACTTCACCATCCAGGTGGCGGATCAGCAACATCTGGAGAAGGTGTTTGCGGCGTTGAAACGGCTGAAAGAAATAATTTCGGTGCGGAGAGTGACGGGGTAAAGAAAGCTATCAGCGGTCAGCTTGCAGCGATCAGCTTAAAGATGAAAGATAAAGAATAAGCGGCGGCTATCGGCGGCTTTCAAACAGTCAGCTTAAAGATGAAAGATTTTAGGAAACAAAAAGTTTGGCAGAAAAGCCATCTGCTGACCTTGGACTTATACAAGGCAACGACTGGCTTTCCTAAAGAAGAGCTATATGGTCTGACTTCCCAGATTCGGAGGGCGGGTTATTCAATTCCTGCCAACATTGCCGAAGGATGCGGGCGGGATGGAGATGCCGAACTTGCGCGTTTTCTGCAGATTGCCAAGGGGTCCGCGAGTGAATTGCAATATCACCTACTGCTCGCCCAAGATTTAGGATTTCTAAACGACTTAGAATATCAGCAGCTTAATAAACAGACTACCGAAGTTAAGCAGATGCTCACATCATTCATTAAAAAGCTGAAAGCTGATCGCTGAAAGCTGAAAGCTTTTAAGCAGGCTTGGCAACTAATCCTGAGCGCAAACACCGCGTACAGACACGCAGATACCTCACCGTTCCTTGTTGCATGGTCCTAACCCGGCGCAGATTCGGTTTCCAGCGGCGCTTGGTGTGATTGTTGGCGTGGCTGACGTTGTTCCCCACCACGGGGCCTTTACCGCATAGGTCACAGGTATATGCCATGATTCCATCCTCTCTAAAGATAATAAATTTGACAGATTTATTTCCAAAAAACAAGGGGCTGGAAGGGAAAATTTCCCTCGCAGCCTTTCTAACCGCGGCATTCCTGGCCCTTCTTTTATTTTTTGCACTCCCTGCCGGAGCCGCGGCCAAGGAATTGACTCCCCAGGAAGAAGCGGCTCTGTTCTCTTTAAGCGACCTGGGAAAGGTGGATTTATCCACCAAGACCGTGACCGTGGAAATTTTCATCGCTCCGGACCCGGAAATGGCCCCCTGCCGCCGTATGATGGCCCTGGTCTGGGCCAAGGTCCAGGAGTTTTATGCTCCCCTGGGGGTCAATCTGGTCCCCACCGAAGGCCGGGCCGAACCTGGGCCTTTGGCCCCGGCGCAACGCCTGCGGGTGGAGATGCTCACTCATAAGGAGTGGCTCGCCCGGAGCTTCAAGGCCTTTGACGTGGCCCCGCCGTTTCGGCTGCGCTTCCTCCAGGTCTGCCGGGATAAGTGCGCGTTCGCGCATCTGCCCTTATCCGTGGTCCATGTCTCTTTCAAGAGGTTTCAGGACGCGGAGGGAAGCGCCGGCTCCAAGGATGCGGAGCAGAACCGCCACTGGCTGGCCAACCTGCTGATCCACGAATTGGGGCATCTGCTGGGGCTTTATCATGCCCACGAGTTTGTCAACGATCCCATTCCCGAGATTCTCGCCGACGGCAAGACGCCTAATTTCATGAGCCATGAGATCGCGTTCAGATCGAAGCTGGGCGCGGTGGATTTCCAAAAACGCCTGATCCACAGTTTCCTGGGAAAAGGCAAAGTTTATCAGCAATACGCCCAGGTGGATTTCGACCCCCTGCGCTACCTGGAACTCATCAAGAAACACAACGGCTACCAGGAACCCAAGGACGGAAAAAAGGACGGAATGCAGAAAAAGTCGGGAAAGTTAGGAAACCCCAAGACCTTTGACGATTATGATGAAGAGGATGATGAGGATTTATCTAAGGGTTCTATCCGCATGAAAAATTCCCAGTAATGCATATCGAAATATTTTATATGCTCATAAGTATGCAGATAAATAGCAGTAAGCAAACCTCTCTGCCTATATTTTTTAGTCATCCCGCAATAGAAACGAGTGCCAGGTTTCTTTCATTCCTGCAGGTGGTATGACCATGCAGCCTCAGCGCTCATTGCGCCATAGGATATCGCATAATCTTGAATGAAATTGTCGAGGCTGGTGTTGGCCACCTTACTGAGCAAAATATTTTAATATCATTCAATCGGTTTCAAACAAATGAACCTTCATATGGTCAGTAAACAGAGACATCTTACGAATCATGACTTTAATTATCTTCAATTTATACTTTTTATCATTGTAAGTAAAGTTAACTTCGTCACCCTCTAATACTTTGCTGTCCTTAATATTGTTGCCTAATTTATTAATCCTAGCAACTTCTAAATCATAATCATTTTTACCTTCATTAATTATATAGCCATTTTTCTTAAATATTATAATATTGGTTCTTGTAGGTTTTTTGCGTATATTATCCACCAGCAAATAAAGGTCAGCATTGTCAATATTTATTTTTATAACATGATCCTCTTCAATTATAAATTCTTGTAGTAAAATAGGATAGGAGCCACTTAGATCCAACTTTATGCGAATTTCTTGTAATTGGGGGTTACCCGCTATATTCAGCGGTACTTTCATTTCTTCCCCTCTGTAAACCACCGAGAATCTGTTTGTTCCTTTGGGATTTGCTATAATTACTATGCCTTGGACATCCGTGTATCCAATGAGGTCTTTACCCAAATAGACTGCCGCTCCAACAATTGGCGAGCCGATTTGATTGACAAACTGAAAGGAATCAGCTAAAGCCGTTGTGACAAGCCACAAAACCAGTAACAGCATAAGAATTACTCGCTTCATAAAGCCCCCCACTATACTGGGTAATAATAGACTATACTTATGTCTATCGTAGCATCGGAGTTACATCAACTTCTATCGTCTTATATTTGCGGCTTTTATCTCCTGATACCTCCAGGTTTGTACTTTCCTTATTTATGAAACTATTATATTCTTTTTTTACATCGATTCTCGCGCTAATGAAGGTGTCAGTGGACCGGTTATTATAAGATATCTGCTCTATGATATCCTCCAATTTGGACCTCTTTGGAATATTCATATAAAGTTCAAAGCCACCATTTGGGAATATTTGGTAATTGAATGAGGGGAACACGCTCAAAACACCCGCTGGCCAATTGACTGTAACCGAACTTGGCGCTTTGAATTGGCCTATAATTTTCCATTGGTCTTTGACCTCAAGCGTCTTGCTTTTGACCTCAAGCGTCTTGCTGAAGGTATAAATTCCCATGACCGCACCTATAAAGGCAAACGCCAGAGCCGGATAGTTTGTTTTCAATTTCCCCAAAAACGGCAGGTCTATCTCGGTTTTTTCTCCCGTTTCCTTTTCCACTTTATATATCTTTTGGACAAAGAGTGATACTCCCCCTAAAACCAAGACGAGGGCAGACAAAACATACATCGCTATTTCACCAAACATATGTATCTCCCTCTCAATTGTCAGAAATCTGCCCAAATCTTCTTGTGCATTTCCGCGGCCGCCTCATTTTTCCAGACCAATTCTATTGACAAACTAGATTCAGAAAAGCGCTAATATCTTTTCCCCTGCTAACACATACATAATTTTCTGTCAATGAAAGCAACCCATGCGCCGGACTCGAGACGAAATGGAAGCTAGGGTTCGGGAGAGGACCTCGGAACTTGCCCTGACCAGAGATACCTTAAAACGAAAAACGCAGCTATTTTACGACAGCTTTGATCTTCTGGAAAACTTCATCGGCGTTTTCAAAGGCCCCTGCTTCCACCAGCAGCACCTTGCCGCTCTTATCCAGGAGCAAGGTGGGGGGGGTGCTAGCGATATCCAAGGCCGTGCCGATCTCCCAATAGGGATCAGGCACCAGGGGGAAAGGAACTTATGCGTCGCCTTGAACTGCTTCAGGGCCGGCCCATAACTGCTTTCGCCTACCGCGATTAACTTCACCTTATACTTTAAGGGGGAATTCGCCACCAGGTGGTACAAGCGATTCAAAGCCGGCGCCTGGGCCACGCAATGAGGGCAGGTGGTGCGCATGATTTCGATCAGGACATACGCGGCCTTGATGTCCTGGAGCGTAAATGGACCCGACTTTTCCAGGCCCAGGTAGTGCTGGTCCTCGGCGGAGAGGGTGGCGGAAAATTTGAGATTGGTATCAGGCCCGGCGGAGATAAAATCAATAAAATCCTGAACGGTCTTTAATTTTTCCGCATTTTCATCCGCAATTTTAATACCAAATTCCTCTTGCATGGCCATGATTATTATCACAAGTTCCAGTTCATTGGCCCTCAAATCATCGACTATCTTGGCTTTGGGCGTAACCTTGCTGCGGTCCACCCCCGTTTTGTCCACGATGATGTCGATCACCTTCTCTTTGATTTCAGGCAAGGGAGGGCGATCGGGGGCCGCATTGGTCAGGGAACCGAACGATAACGTGATCGCCAGGCAGGCAAAGCAGGACCAAGACCATGAGGGCTAATCTATGCCGCATGATGCCCCTTTCGTGATCCATTGTCTCCACTGTTGCCATGCTTTTTAACCGAGATTATGCGGCAACCTTGGCCCCCACAGTCAGAAACAGGTCTTGCCTTTCTCACCGAGGTTAACTCCGGCACGTTTCATCTTTTGGAGCCGAATTATCAGGTGAGAGGTATGATAGCACAAATTGCAAAAGTAATTTTGAAAAAAAGTTGAGAGGTGGTATTCAAGGGTAGCGTATATCTTGCCAATATCTACAAGTTGGCAGAAGTGGCGATATTGTGCGGATGATTTGCAGTGAGGATTTAATGCGCCGGTGATTCCGTTTCTTTAAACAACCTGTTCACCAAATCCTGCAGGCTCAAGGATTGCCACTGGGAAGTGGGTGCGCCTTCCACCAAATCCTTGAGGCTGGCGGCCAGATCGGGTTCCCCTTCCAGGGATTGGGCCAGTACCTCGCGCCGGGCCCGGCGCAGGCAATCCAGCACTTCTTGCACCGTAATCTGATCCAGAGGCAGACTGGGGACAAACCGGATCGAATCTCTTTGTCCTGCCGGAGCCACCTGGACCACCAGGCGACAGTCCTGCAGAACCTGGACCACCCTGGCCGCCAGGTTGTTGCCCCGGGGGAGAAGACGCGCCAGTTCCTCCAAGGAAAGGGGCTCCTGACGTTTCAAGAAACGCGCGCCGATGGCCGCCAGCCCGGCCAGGGCCAGGTATTCGTCCACCGGCTCCGGGGGCGGAGGCGTGCGGCGGTATTCCCGGGTCAAACGGTCCAGGTTCTGGTGGGCGTAAGCCACCTCCGTGCCGAAAAGCACAATGAGCCAGGACCAGAACATCCAGATCACCAAGAAAAGCAGGTGGTATAGAGCGCCGTAAATAGCGTTGTAATAGGTGGCCGCGCCCTGGAACCAGGCAAAGATCCATTGGGCCAACTGCCACAGGCTGCCGCCGATGACTCCCCCCAGGAGGGCCGAACCCAGGCGCACGTGAGTATTAGGCATGACCACGTAAATAAAGGTGAAGGCCAGCCACAGAACCCCCAGAGACACCAGGCTGGTGGTGGCGGAATAGAAGGCGCTGGGGAGAATGCCGAATAGCAGGCGCCTGATCTCCGGATGTCCCACAAAGGCAGTAGAAACGGAAATGGCCCCGGCCATAAGCACGGGGAAAATCATAAAGATGCTCAGGTAATCGCTGAGTTTGCGGCGCCAGGGCCGGGTATGAGAGACCTTCCAGGTCTCGTTAAAAGCCTGTTCCACGTTGGTCATCACTATCACCAGGGCCAGAAGCAGGACCACCACGCCGAAAACCCCCAGGGAGGTCACCCGGGTGTTTTCGATGTACTGGAAGATCTGGGCCGCGAACTCCTTGGACCCCGGCGCCAGCTGGTCCAGGAGATGCCCAGCCAGCAGCCGCTGGATCCCCAGCCCCTTGAGAATGGCAAAGAGCAAGGCCAATAAAGGAATGAGGGCCAAAACCGTGGAATAGGCCAGGGCCGAGGCCCGGACCAAAGAGCTTTTTTGTCCCAGACCCTGGGCGGCCAGGATCAGAACCCTCAGGAACTCGACCAGCGCCATGCCGACGGGACCCCATCCCTCGTCCCGCCAGAGAGAGCCGGAGAATAATTCTTTGAAGCGACGCAGAGGTTTGGTCATGGTTCGTTATTTTCTAACTGCAGATGAATTCCAATCCAATTTAATGCTGATAAACCCTGTCCAAGACTTCCTTCAACCTCCCCTTGATCTCTTTTAACCGCGGCAGGGCCGGGATTTCCGGCAGGTCTTCGTGGCCCAGTTTCTGGCGCTTGAAGCGCATGCGGGTGGAGAGTTCCTCCCGTTCCCCGGACATCATGGGGGTCCCGGAGATGACTTCCTGGCGGCCTTCCATGGCCTCGATCTGGGCGGCGATGAGCCCGAAGTCGTAGGAAAGATTAAATTTGTCGATATCTTCGTTGAGCAGCCGCAGGTGCACGAAAATTTTGTCGTATTGCTCCTTGAGCTTTTCCGCGTCCCGCTGCAAGTCCTCGTAGACATCAAAAACCAGGTAACGGTAACGCCGGGCCTCAGTCCACCCCCTACGGCGGTAGGGCCGCAGGAGTTCCCGGCGCACCGTGTCCGCCAACTCCTGGTATTGCTGAAAAAAGGGGGGCTTTTTCAGGCCCAGGATTTCCTTCACCGCGGTAATGGCCGCGTCTGCTCCCAGGGCCTCATAAAACGCAAGGAAACGGCGGCTTGCCAGGTCCGCGTCCCCGCGGTAGGCCCCGATTTCTTCCTGGAGGAGGGCCACCTCCTCCTCCAGATAGACCCGGTCAGCGAAATAGTTGTCCACTATTTCTTTTTTGATATGGAATTTCAGGGCTTCGAGAGCCTTATCCACCTGGTCCATAAAAAGAAGCTCTCAGCTGTCAGCTTTCAGCTTTCAGCTTTAAAAAAAAGCGGTCAGCTTTCAGCGATCAGCTTTCAGTTTTTTAATGAATGACGTGAGCATCTGCTTTACTTCAGTTGTCTGTTTATTTAGATGCTCATATACTGAATCGGTTAGAAATCCTAAATCGTGTGCAAGCAGCAGGTGATATTGCAATTCACTCGCTGATCCCATTGCAATTTGCAGAAAACGCGCCAGTTCCGCATCACCATCCCGGCCGCAACCTTCGGCAATATTGGCAGGAATAGAATAACCCGCCCGCCGAATCTGAGAAGTCAAACCATATAACTCTTCTTTAGGAAAATCCGCCGTGGCCTTGTATAAAGCCAAGGTCAGTCTATGGCTTTTCTGCCAAACCTTCTGCTTTCTAAAGTCTTTCATCTTTTAAGCTGACTGCTGATAGCTGAAAGCTGATAGCTATTTCGCTGACCGCTGATGGCTGAAAGCTTATTTACTCCCCTCATTCGCGGGCAACTCCGCCAAAGGAATTTCCATCTCGCCCCCGTCCTCCATCTCCAGGGTGGCGGTCTGGCGAATCAGGTTATAGCGGATGACCTTCCCCTCCGCTTCCGGCAATTTCACTCTCTTTCCCAACCTGGGGAGATGTCTCCTGATTTCCTGGTAAGTGGAATATTCATAGGTGAGGCAGCACATGAGGCGGCCGCAGATGCCGGAAATTTTGCTGGGGTTGAGGCTGAGTTGCTGCTCCTTGGCCATGCGCACGGACACCGGCTCGAAATCGTGGAGAAAAGAGGCGCAGCACAAACCCCGGCCGCAAATACCCAGGCCCCCCACCATCTTGGCCCGGTGGCGCACCCCGATTTGGCGCAGTTCGATGCGGGTGCGAAACTCCTGCACCAGGTCCTTGACCAGGTCCCTAAAATCGACGCGGCCGGGAGCGGTGAAGAAAAAGACGACTTTGCTGCTGTCAAAGAGGCTTTCCACCCGTACCAGGTAGATGGGCAACTGGCGGACGGCGATGCGCTCCTGGCAAAAACGGTAAGCCCGCTCCTCCAGCTGGCGGTTCTTTTCGTCCTGGGCCACGTCTTCGGGGGTGGCGGGCCGCACCAAAGGTTTGATACTGCCGGGGATCAGGTCGGATTCCACGTCCCGGAAGATGGCCAAAACCTTGCCCAGGCCCAGGCCGTCGTCCCTCTGGACCACCACCCGGTCTTCCATTTTCAGTTCATGTTCGCCCAGGTCCACTAGGCAGCATTTCCGCCCCGGTCCCAGGCAGACTTTAGCGAGATTCATGTGTGAATCCTTGTTTCTGCAAACGAAAACCCAAAATATCCAGGGTTAATTGCGCATTGAGATTGGCCTGCAACTGGCGGTGAGCCGCGGCCAGGGCCGCGAACGCGGCAAACCAGGCCTTAGGGCCGCGCTTGCCCTTTTCCCGTTACAGATCGGTTAGACAGTCCTGATGGGCCAGGAGACGCGCAGGCGCGCCGCTGCTTAAAAGCAGCAGGTCCCGGTACCACATCTGGGCCAGCAATATAAAATAATCCAATTCCTGGTTATTCTTGGCGACGCGTTTGGACCAATCCAGCACCGCGGTGGCCGAACCCTGGGCCATTTGTTCCAGATCGTCCAAGACCTGGCGGCGCTGCCGGGCCATCTCCTCGGGATTCAAGTCTAAGGCCCTTCCTAAGGAGCCGCCGCTAAGCGCGGTGAGAAAGACCGCGTCCTCCCGGCTCAAGCCGCGACGGGACTGGAGTTCCTGGACTACCAACTCGTAGGGCAGTGGCGTAAAGGCCAGCTTCTGGCAGCGGGAAACGATGGTAGGAAAAAGGTCCGCGTCGCTGCCCGCGGCCAGGATCAGCAGATGCCGGGCCGGAGGCTCTTCCAAAGTCTTCAGTAGGGCATTGGCCGCTTCCGGCTGCATGTCCTCCGCGGGCTTGATCAAAGCCACCCGCCACCCTCCCTCCATAGGGGGGTAAGCGGTGAGGCGGCGGAATTCCCGGATCTGCCCGATCTTGATCTGGGGCTGGCGGTGCTCGGAGGTGGGCCGGATCACCAGAAAATCCGTGTGGGTGCCCGCGGCCATCCGCCAACAAGAAGGACAATCTCCGCACGCGTCCCAGCCGTCAACGGGCTTGGCGCAGTTCAAAGCCGCGGCCAGGGCCCGGGCTACCGACTCCTTGCCCACGCCTTCCGGGCCGATAAACAGATAGGCATGGGCCAGCCGCCCTGCGTTCCAGGCCGCGCGCAGGCGGCTTAGGATTCGGTCTTGCCCCAGAATATCCCGGAAAAACATCGGCCCCGCCGGCGGCGCCGGTGTGTCTGCTTTTTCCTGATCTTTCTTGGAAATTGCCATATTATTAATATCTTACACTATTTCTTCAGCAAAATCCCCCTAAATCCCCCTTTAGAAAAGGGGGACTTAAACGACTTGCTCTTATCCCCCTTTTCTAAAGGGGGGGCAGGAGGGATTTTTCTATACCTTCATTCCTCTCTCAAGGCCAGTTGGAAACAGAAATACTGATCACTGATTACTGATCACTGACCACTGACTACTGGCTACTGGCCACTGCTCACTCCCACTCAATCGTACTCGGCGGCTTCGACGAAATATCCAGCACCACCCGGTTCACCCGTTTCACTTCGTTGATGATGCGGTTGGCCAAATTTGCCAGGAAATCATGGGGCAGGCGGCTCCAGTCCGCGGTCATGGCGTCCACGGAGTCCACGATGCGGAGCGCGATGACGTAATCATAGGTGCGCTCATCGCCCATGACCCCCACGGTGCGCACCGGCAGGAGCACCGCAAAACCCTGCCACACCGAACGGTAAACGCCCGCGGCCAGCATCTCTTCCTGGACAATGGCGTCGGCCTCCCGGAGGATATCCAGTTTTTCCCCACTGACCTCCCCCAGGATGCGGATGGCAAGGCCCGGCCCGGGGAAGGGATGCCGCCAGATGAGACTGTCGGGCAGGCCCAACTCGGTGCCCACTTCCCGCACTTCGTCCTTGAACAGCTCCCGCAAAGGCTCCAGCAATTTCAGAGGCATGACCGTGGGCAGGCCCCCCACGTTGTGGTGCGTCTTAATGGTCGCGGATGGTCCTTTAAAAGAAACGCTTTCGATGACGTCCGGGTACAAAGTGCCCTGGGCCAGGTACTTGACCCCGCCGATCTTCTTGGCCTCCGCGGCGAAGATACGGATGAATTCATGGCCGATGCGGCGGCGTTTCTCCTCGGGGTCGGCCACTCCTTTAAGTTCGTCCAAAAACTCCCGGGTAGCGTCCACGTACACCAGGTTCAGGTGATGGTGTTTGCGGAAAAGATGGGCTACTTCTTCGGCTTCGCCCTTGCGCAGCAGGCCGTTGTTCACGAAGATGCAGGTGAGGCGGTCGCCGATGGCCCGGTGCATGAGCACCGCGGTCACCGAAGAATCCACCCCGCCGGACAGCGCGCAGATGACCCGGTCCTCCCCCACCTGCTCCCGGATACTTTGGGTCGCAGATTCGATAAAGGAGCGCATGGTCCACAAAGGTTTTAGGCCGCAGATTTTGAACAGGAAATTGGCCAGGATTTCATTGCCCTTGGGGGTGTGCTTCACTTCCGGATGGAACTGCACGCCATAGATTTTGCGCGCCCGGTCCCGCACCGCGCCCACCGGGCAGGCGTCGCTGGAGCCGATGATTTCTAAGCCCGGAGCCAGCTTTTCCACCCGGTCGCCGTGGCTCATCCAGACGTTTTCCACCGGCTCCAGGCCCTGGAAGAGATCGGAGTTATCCAAGATGTCAAACGTCTTGGCCCCGTATTCCCGGGAGACCGCGGGGGCCACTTCCCCGCCCAGGAGGTGGTTCAAAAGCTGGATGCCATAGCAGATACCGAGTATGGGCACGCCCAGGTTGAAGAGCTCCGGGTCCACGCTGGGCGCGTCCCGGTCATAGACGGACCGGGGGCCGCCGGAGAGAATGATGCCCTGGGGCGCGAACTCCTTAATGGCCTTGAGCGTCATGATATAGGGGTGGATTTCGCAATAAACCTTCAGTTCCCGCACCCGCCGGGCAATGAGCTGGGTGTACTGGGAGCCGAAATCCAGGATGAGGACTTTTTCCTGATGGGGATCGATCATGGTTAAGTTCAGTTTTTAGTTTTTGGTTTTTAGTTTTTAGGAAAAAGCAGCTTGACCGTGGAAGCTGCACCGGACCCCTGAAACTTTATCCCAAGCCTTTGATTTTCAATAGATTTAAATAAATTATAGCCGGGAAAGCGGCAAAAAGCAAACGAACTCTGGGCGGGGTTAAGGAAGTGGTTTGAAATACCTTCCCGTCAATTTTTCCCTGTGTTTCATTCCGTTTCCCCCTAACTGTTCGATTTTCTCCTGTTCCTTTCTAGAACCCATTTTAAAACCTTTTCAAAGCTTCAGATACGTTTCCAGCCTCCAAGGTGTGCAAGTATGATGTTTAAGTCCCCCTTTTCTAAAGGGGGATTTAGGGGGATTTTCAGGCAGTTATAAAATCCCCCCCCTACCCCAATAGTGTCCGGTAGAGTTTTTGCATAGGCGGCGGGAACTTTTTAATGCAAAATTCAGCCGCCGCACATTAACCCGAGCTGGTGCAGGCTAAAGTCCATCGAAGAAAAATCCCCCTCTCCCCTCTCGAGGGGAGAGGGATGGGGTGAGGGGTGGTGTCTTCGGTCCGCTTCCCCCTCACCCTACCCTCTCCCCCAAGGGGGAGAGGGAAAAAGCTTCAATATTCCGTAAGATAAACGACAACACTGACTGTCTTTTCCCAAACAGATATTTACTGCCACTCTTTTAGCAAATATCTAGCCGGACACTATTGCCCCTCCCCCCCCTTTAGAAAAGGGGGTAATCATTTCCATCCTTAACCCGTCTGGCTGATTCGAGACAACGCCGAAAACGGCTTTTGAAGGGCTTTTTAAAGAAATTTTACCCCGCCGCAGTGCAGTTCTTGGCGTTATCCGGTCCCAAGCGGTAATTGGCTTGATATTTGGAAGGATTTTTGTTTTGGTTAAGTTGGCACCACGATTTCCTTATTGCCATCTGAAAAGAGACCGGAATGCGCATCCACTTTCACGGCGCGGCCCGGACGGTCACCGGCGCCATGCACCTGCTGGAAGTCAACGGCTCAAGGCTTCTCCTGGATTGCGGGCTTTTTCAGGGGCCGCGCCGGGAAACTTACGAACGGAACCGCCATTTCCCTTTTAATCCGGGTACTATTGACGCGGTGATTCTTTCCCACGCCCACATTGACCACAGCGGTAATCTTCCCCATCTCGTCAAGCAGGGGTTCCAGGGGCCCATCTACGCCACCCCGGCCACCGCCCACCTGGCCGACCTGATGCTGCGGGACGCAGGGCATATTCAGGAAGGTGACGCCCGGTTTATCAATAAGAAACGCGCTGAGCGCGGGGAAGAATTGATCGATCCCCTCTACACGGAAGATGATGCCGCCCAGGTAAGACCGCAATTCCGGGCCATCCCCTATGATACTTCATTCGAACCCGTTCCCGGCGTCTCCGCCCGCCTGGTGGACGCGGGCCACATTCTCGGGTCTGCGGCGGCAGTGCTGGATATCCGGGAGAGCGGGAAAACGACCCGGGTCTGGTACTCCGGGGATATCGGCCGTCCTAAGCTGCCGTTGCTGCGCGATCCGGTTCTCCCCGAGGCCGCGGATGTTCTCTTAATGGAATGCACCTATGGTGACCGGCCGCAACCCGATCCGGAGTGGGCCTGCCGGCAGCTCCGGGACGTGGTCCAGGCCACGGCTCAAAGGGGTGGGAAGGTCATTATCCCGGCCTTTGCCGTGGGCCGCACCCAGGAACTGGTTTACTGCCTGCACCAGATGATGCATTCCGGGGAAGCGCCCCGCATCCCCGTTTACGTGGACAGCCCCCTGGCAGTGAACGCCTCGGAAATCTTCCGCCAGCACCCGGAATGCTTTGATGCCGAAACCCTGGCCTTCATGCGCCAATATAAACATCCCGCCCTGGATTTCGAACAGCTCACCTATATCCAGTCAGTGGAGGAATCCAAGGCGCTCAATGACCGGGAAAACCCCATGGTCATCATCGCCGCGTCCGGCATGGCGGAAACCGGGCGCATTCTTCACCATCTGCGTAATAACATCTCCGATCCGCGCAACACCATTCTGATTGTCTCCTGGCAGGCCCCCCATACCCTGGGCCGCCGCCTGGTGGAAGGCGAGACCGTGGTCAAAATCTTTGGCGAACCTTACGAACGCCGGGCCCAGGTGATGACCATCAACGGCTTTTCTGCGCACGCGGGCCAGGATCAACTGGTCCAATACGCGCTGCAAGCTAAAGGCAAAGGCAAACAGGTCATCCTCGTCCACGGCGAGCCGGACGCCGCCACCACTTTACGCAAAATCCTGAGAACTAATGGTTTAGATCCGGTCTATTATCCGGACCTTCACCAAAGCCTGGAAATCTGATTTTTCATGGTTCAGGCCAGAAGCTTTTTCTTAAGTTTTTGCATGATATCCAGTATCGTCTTGCATTTTTAACTTGGAACTTGGAACCTGTAACTTGGAACTATTATAAGGAGGAACCATGCGCCGCCACCTGCCCATCCGTTTCCTGACGCTTTTGCTGCTCCTGACTGCGTGGTTCTCAACGATTCCGGCTGCTGCCAGCGTGCCCAAAAGGGGACCGCGCCCGGGAAGCGCCGAGGCCAAATTTCTCCAGGCGATAAATGACGGGGACCTCAAGGCGGTCAAGCAATTCATCGCCCGGGGCATGGGGCCCAATGCCGTTCTCTATGAAGGTAAGACCGCGTTGATCTGCGCGGCCGCAGCCGGGCGTCTGCCGGTATTCCAGGCCCTTTTGACCCCTAAGGCCAAGATCGACGCCAAGGACAAGGAAGGCGGGACGGCGTTGAGTGCAGCCGCGGAAGAGGGGCATTTGCCCATCGTGGAAATCCTGCTGGCCCGGGGCGCGCAGATTCACCACCAGGACAGGAAGCACTACAATGCCCTGATGCGGGCGGCTTTTAGAGGCCACGCGCAGGTGGTGCAGGTCTTGCTGGCTAAAGGCGCGGAGGTCCAGGCGCGCAATTGGAACGGCACCACCGCCCTGATTGAGACTTCCCAATACGGCCATCTGGCGGTGGTCCATGCCCTCCTGGCCCACGGCGCGGACGTCCACGAGAGCGACCATATCGGCTATTTCCCTCTGCTGGTGGCCGCGCAAATGGGCCACCTGCCGGTGGTGCAAGCGCTCCTGGACGCCAGAGCCGACATCAATTTGCAGGACAGGAAAGGCTGGACCGCGTTAATGTGGGCGGCCGCGCAAAATCAGGCCGCGGTGGTGGAGGCCCTGGTGGCCTGGGGAGCCGAGACCGGGGTGAAAAACCGGGACGGCGATACCGCGCTGGCCCTGGCGGAGAAGGACAAACACCCTCAGATTGTCCATATACTCAAGCAAGCCGCAACCAGGAAGGACGGCAGGGAACCTAACGCTATTTTTCTCATCCGGGCCGCCACCGGCGACCTGGCCGCGGTCAAGGACTTCCTGGCCAAAGGAATGAATGTCAACACCCCCAAGGATAAGTATGGCCGCACCGCCCTGATGCTGGCCGCGCAGAACCATCATTTCGAGGTGATGCGGGCCCTCCTGGACGCCGGCGCGGAAGTTAACGTCAAAGACACTAACTGGGACACCGCCTTGACCCTGGCGGCCAGGCGGGGTTTTGACATGGAAGCGTATTTTTTGCTGGAGAGGGGCGCAGACGCGAATGCCGCGGACTCAAGAGGCATGACTCCATTAAACCAGGCCGCGGCCGCGGGCGAACTGATGCTGGTGGAATACCTGCTGGACAAGGGGGCGCAGGTCAACAGCAAAGACCCCAAGGGCCGGACCGCCTTGATGGCCGCGGCTTTCGGCGGCTATGAGCTAGTGGTGGAGGCCCTCTTGAAAAAGGGCGCGGAGGTAAATGCCAAAGATAATTCCGGCAATACCGCGTTAATCCTGGCCCGGAAGGCTGGCCACGAGGGGACAGTGGAGATGCTGAAAAAGGCCGGGGCCAAGTAGAGGCGAGAGGACAGTAAATCTACGGGCATTTGCCGTAGAATTAGTTCTTAAATAAATATTAAAAGTTTAGAAGAATGGTGATTATATCTGTAAATTCCGCGTGTTCTGTGGTACGGATAGTTTACCAATTATCATACCTTGTGCGGCTTTAATTTAATTACCGTCTCCATCAAGGAGGATTAACATGTCTGACATCTCAAACAAAAAGGACATCTGGGATCGAATCGCCACCATAGCCACGATTCTGGTTCCTGCCGCCATAGCTCTCGCTGGCCACTTTGTTGCCCAAGGTTTAAAACAAGCGGAGATAATTAGCGAAGAAAGGCGGGCAGAATCCAGCATGAAAATTGCTCAAGCAAATCTGATTAATACCATGATAAAATCCCTAATCAGCGACAAGACTCAGGAACGAAAGTTGGCCGTCGAAGCCGTGCTGATTGCCCTGCCGCCGAACCAAGGTCCTAATCTCGCACGCATCGTTATGCAATCAGACGATGACGGTAATGTTAAGAGTGCCGCAAAGGATTCCTTAGAGCAGCGGCGCGACACCTTGATTAGCAGTCTTTTTTCGGATAACCCTCGATCACGTACTAGCGCTGCTAAAGACCTGGTCCATGGTTGGCCTAATGACCAGGAAGCAGTCTCGAAATTGATCAATTTTGCCACCCAAAACAAGGACAATGATAACGGCGTCTACAATACGGTGGTGGTTCTTAAAGATTTCTCAAAACGCGCACTAGAACCTCATAAGAAAGAAGTGCAAGGTTTCATTGAGGAAGCGAAGAAAAAAGGGCCCAAGACCAAAGAGCAAGCAGAGGGTTTGTCAATACGGCTTGGCGGGGAGCCAAAGCAATGAACCCTACATCTATTCACCCCGTTTACTCTTGTCTCTCCTTTGCCGCTGGTCCGTAAACCCGGCTGCTTATAGTCCCAAATGAGCCAAGTACTGGTGCTTGATCTCTTTTAAAGTGGCAGGAGCCGTGGCGGTTTCTCTGGTAGCAATTTATTCGGTCAGGCCCGCGGCGGTGCAGCCAGCCCTATAATTTTTTGTTCATTTGAGGGGTGCCAAAGCCTTTTTCGTGATTATTTTGAATACATTGCCCTTAAACCCCGGATACCAGGGCCTAAGCGAACTGTTTCCTAAAATTCATTTCAAAACCTGGATTTAACAGTATCTTGCATCAGCTACGCAGGAAAATTTTTGGCAATAACCACTCCCCCTTTTCTAAAGGGGGTAGGGGGGATTTTATAAACATCTGAAAATCCCCCTAAATCCCCCTTTAAAAAAGGGGGACTTAAAAAACTCCTCTCAGAATTCTTTGCTGGTTAAAAACTTATCTGAACTCGCTGATTGGTTTTAAATTAGTTTCTAATCAGAATTTCCTAATCCGCAATATCCCAACCCTTCACCTGGGTCCGGGGCAAACAGGCCCCAACCCAGACAAATAAATTATTTCCCAACCTGATACGGCCACGGGCAACACCGCCGCCAAGGAGATAAACCGATGAAAAGGTTAAGATTCGGGTTAACTCTATTTGTCTGCCTGCTGGTTATTTTTGCCGGTTCTCTAGGCGCCTGGGGCCAAGCGGGGTTCAACGACGACCGGGTCATGCTCCAGGGGTTTTATTGGGAATCCTACCGGCACGGCCACCCGGACAAATTTCCGCAGTTCGGGGCCAAGAGGTGGTACGTCATCGTCGGTGAGCAGGCGGGAAAGATCAGGGAAGGACGGTTCGACCTGATCTGGCTCCCGCCTCCTTCTTTTGCAGGAGAGTACAGCGCCGGCTATAACCCCAAGGAATTGTTCAACCTGAGCAACAGCTACGGCTCTTTCGCCCAGCACCAGGCTATGCTGCGGGCCTTATTGGCCAGCGGCGTCGAGCCCATCGCAGACATCGTCATCAACCACCGGGACGGCTCGATGAAATGGGCCGATTTCAAAAACCCCGATTGGGGCACCTGGGCCATCACCCGGGACGATGAAGCCTTCACCAGGCCGGAATCGGAGATTCGCAATACGCCGGTGGAGAAGCGGGGCGCGCCGGAGGAACGTCCGGAATACGCGTCTGAAAGGGGCAGCACTTATGCCTACGGCGATTTCCGGGACATCGACCACACCAACCGCCAGGTGCGTAAGGATATCATGAAGTACCTGCTGCAACTGAAGTCTTTTGGATACCGGGGCTGGCGCTATGATATGGTGCACGGCTACCACGCCCGCTGGGTGGCGCAATACAACCGGGCCAGCCAACCCACTTTTGCCGTGGGCGAATACGATTGGAACAAGCAGGGCGAGCAGCGGGGGTGGGTGTGGCATACCGCGGTGAAGTCCGGCGACCTGCGCACGGCCAGCGACGTCTTTGACTTTATGACCTTCTTTACCTTGAAGGACAACAAGGGCAAATATACGGCCTGGTACGGCTTCGGCCACGGTCTGGGTCTGATGGGGGACACCACCGACAACCTGGCCTGGAAGAACCGGGCGGTCACTTTTCTGGAAAACCACGACACCGGCTACCGCACCCATGAAGACGGGACACCCCAAGAACATCATGTCTTTGACAGCTTTGCCAACAATTGGGAAGTAGAGCAGGGTTACGCCTATATCCTCACCCATCCGGGGGTGCCGTGCGTCTACTGGAAGCACTATTTCGACTGGGGCAATGATCTCCAGAATAAGATCAAGACCCTGATCAACGCCCGTAAAATCGCGGGGGTGGACGCGGACAGCCAGCTTAACCTGCAAGACAATGCCCGGAACAACGGCGTTTACGCGGCCATGGTCCAGGGGAGCAAGGGGCAGTTGTACGTGCGCATCGGCGGGGATGATTCCCAGTGGCAGCCGTCTTTTTCCAGCTACCAGAATTACCGGGAATACGCCCAGGGCGCGGGCTGGAAGGTTTGGGTGTCCATCCCGGGGAACCCGGAAGTGCAACAGGCTCCTTTGAAAAAAGCCTTGCCGGTGCCCACTTACCGTTCTCCCGACAAGATCGAAATTCCGGCGGCGTGGTTGCAATGAGGAGGGGGGGAGTTATAGAGGCGGGATGTGGCAGCGTTAAAACCGCGGCCACGACCCCACCAATAAGATCGATGAATTAGCCACCAGACGCTTTATATTTCTAAAAGAGTTGCTCGTCCATAGATGATGATCATATTTGGAATCCTATCGATGCAGTGATAGTTCTCTATTCTGGCAAATTAATAGCTATCATCTTTTTTTCTAAGCAAAAATCTTTTTCGACGAAGCCCGTGCTATAATCGTCTCCTGAAAGACTATAAAGAACCAGAAAAGGGCATCTTATGCTGATCAATAACTTTTTTTATGGCTATCATAAAGGAGGTAAAGCAAGTGAAAAATGGAAATTTCTCACAGTTCTTTGAAACAACTGTTTTTGCAGGTACTGCTCGAACAGCATTCCGGTTTATGACCTTTCCGGTAGAAGAACTATCTGAATCTACGAAAGTTCTTTTCCATGAGTCGAACGCACAGATTTGGCACCCTAACACATACCCCCTACTTGATGAATCTATTCCACGTGGCCTGCTATGGTCAGACCAAGATCCTGGCCATGAAATATCTGGGCAGATATGGTTATTACCCTATATGCTTGCCGCTTTGGCTGCTTACACAAATGGCGAAGATGCCCTCAATTACATTGATAACGTTAAGTTCAAAGGCTTGCGAAAGGCACCGCACGACAACCAGGCGTTACTCGACGTCGCTTCCCAATTGGTTGATTTGCCCGTTATTCCCAGCAGGCATTCTCCTTTGCTCGAAACATCCCTAAAGGACATTATTCTCCAAGGCTCTGGTGTATCTATCGGAGCAACAGTAGGGTTTCTTGTTGGTTGGGGAACGCCTCTCTTATTTATTACCGTCCCTGCCGGGATGTTTATCTGCGGTTCTGCTGCTGCACTCGCAAAGGCCTTGGAAAAGGGACTGTACAAGAAGGCGCTCGCATGGATGGGGGTAGAAGAATAGAAGCTGAGATATCCCCGAATTGAGACACTTTTTATAAGAGGGTTGGGTTAAAGCCAGCATGGCTGCGGTTCACCAGCCGCCTCTCAGGGGACGGAGGATCAAAATGATCCGGAGCCCCCCGGGGGGCGGCCTCCCACCATTCCTGATGAGTGGCGTATCCCGGTGACGCCCTCTTTCACATTCTATCTTCTTTTCGCTACACAATCAGGAATTTTCATTTCAATCTAATGAGTAATTCCCGATGAAATATCTGTTATTTATCTGCTTTTTGAATCCCGCTAAACTACTTCACAATTTGATTCAAAGAGTACTTGCCATTTTGAAGGTAAAATGCTCGCCAGTGCCGCGCAAAGCTGTTTAGCTACAGCCCCAACGGCGCCAAATACTGCTGTTCAATCTCTTTTAAGGTGGCGGGGGCCGCGGTGGTGTCACGGGCGGCCATGAGGTCCGTCAGGCCTTGGGCGGTGCGGCGGAGGCGGGTGAGGGCCTGTTGCCGGGCTTCTTCCAGGGCCTGCCAGTCGCCTTTCGCTGCCACCCGGCGGCAAGCGGGGTCCAGTTCCGGCATGAGTAAGGGATAAAGCCCGGGCCGCCAGGCCAGCATCAGGGCCAGGGAAGAAAGGTTGCGGGTGGCAATCAAATAAGAAAGCCGCCCCCATTCGTTTACTTCCGCGAGCGCGTCTTTCAGGCCACGGGCCCAATGCTCCACCCGGGTCTGGGGATAAGAAGCGATGACCGCGGGCAAGGCCTGGCGCAAGGAAGGTTCCAAGGCCTCCCCGATTTCGTGGTGGATCGCGGCTTCCAGTTCCGCGGCCAGCAAGGCATGGAATTGCTCCTGATGGGCTGCCGGATGCCGGAGCAAATCCTTGAGCTTCAGGCCATAACCCGCTAATGCGATTCTCAGAAATTCATTGTTCTGCTGCACGGGGTCGGACAGGCGGTCCCAGAGATAAAAAGCCAGGGCCTCTTTCCGGGCATAGATCAAATTGCCCTGGCAGAGGGCCGGGGTCGCGTCCAGGTCCCGGGCCAGTTCCTTGCCCAGGATGAGGATGGTCAATTCCCCCTGCCGCCTGGCTTCGTCCAGTTCCCCCAAGAAAAAAGTGGGCCGCAGCCCCCGGCTCAGGCCCGCGCCGTAAGCCAACCCCAGGGGCAGGAGACGCCGGTTCACGCCGTCCACATCCTGAGGTTCAAAGGTCTCCTCGCCCCAGGAAAGGGGCTGCCAGGGCGCGTCTTCCAAGGAGTCCCAGTCCCGCTCCTGCTCCGCGACCCAGGCCAGCACCGCGTCCGGGTCCGGCTCCTGCCAGGGAAGTAGCCCGTGCTCCCATTTGTAGAGTTGGCGCAAGCGCAGCAGCAGGCCGCACAGGGAATAATAACCGGCCCCCCCGGCGCTGGCCAGGCGGCAATTCCATTTGACCAAGCGGATTAATTCGGGGAGGTTGGGGATGTCGAGGTTTGGAGTCATCTGTCCTGAAAAGATAAGCCTCACGCCAAGACGCTAAGACGCAAAGAAAGACGCAAAAAACCGTTAATTCTGGCGTTTTGCGTTATTTTTGGTTTCCATTGGCCTACAGTTAATCTATTTATTATTCCATAAGTTAGGCAATATATTTAATATAGTTTATAAGATATGTTTTCCATCTTACCCTGCCCTTCTCCGCCCCTCACGGCAGATTTCCCCCTTCTTTAACTTGAAACTTGGAACCTGGAACTTGGAACTATTTTTGAAGCAAATCCGCCAACTTCTGCGCCATCTGGGGATCCAGGCGTTTCAATGCCTCGTATTCCTTGGCCGCGGCCTCCCGGTCTCCCACATGGATATAATAGGCGCAGAGGCCGTAGCGGGCCTCGGGGTCGTCAGCTTTCAAACTGACGGCCTTTTTGAAGGTGTTGCCTGCGTCCTGCCAGCGCTCCAGCTTAATGTAAGCCATGCCCAGATTATCATAAGCCTTGATGAAATTGGGTTGCAATTTTACGGCCTTGGCAAACGCGTCCAGGGCTTCCTGGTGGCGCCCCAGCTTGCCCAGGGCCACCCCCAGGTGGTAATGGGCCTCAGCCCCGTCCGGGCGCAATTTTACGGCTTCCTGGAACTCCGCCCGGGCCGCTTCCCATTGGCCCGTCTTGCTCAGGGCCGCGCCCAGGTTCTCCCGGGCCGCGACCCAGCGGGGCTGTAGGCGCACCGCTTCCTTAAAGGCCTCCACCGCTTCAGGGTATTGTTTCAGGAAGGCAAAGGCCAGTCCCAGATGCAGGCAGGGCTCAGCATAATTATGCTGCAAACGCGCGGCTTCCTGAAACAGGGGGATGGCCTCCTGATATTTCCCCTCCCTTTCCAGGCGCAACCCCTGGTTAAACGCTTTGAGCGCGTCCGGGTTGATTTCCTGGGTGAAGGCCGGCTGGTCAGGGGTCTCCGCGCTATAAACCGAAGGACCCAGACAAATCAAAGTCAGGAGCGCGATGCAGAACAAGACATATTCCCCGGTTCCCCAATTGACTTTGGAACCAAACATAATTGCGAGTCTATTCTTTATGAAATATTTCCACATATTAACCATTTATCCGTTATTATCCTTATTTTTCAAGCAAATCCCTAATCCCTGACCCCTGGTCCCTATCTCCTTACCGGCCGGCCCCGGTTCCAGACCCGAATCAAAGCCACCCCGGCCATAAATCCCCCCACGTGCGCCCACCAGGCCACGCCACCCGCAGCCGCGGGGCCGACGATGGTGAACGCGCCCTGGAAAAACTGCAAGACGAACCAAAGTCCCAAAAAGACATAGGCCGGCAGCTCGATCACCGTAAAAATGATAAAAATGGGAACCAGGGTCAGGACCCGGGCCCCTGGGAAAAGGGTGAAGTAGGCCCCCATCACTCCGGCGATGGCCCCGCTGGCGCCCACCAGGGGCGTTGCAGAACTCCCGGCGAAGAGGATATGGGCCATGAGCGCGGCTAAGCCGCAGGTCAGATAAAAAACCAGGAAAAGGCCCCCTCCCAAAACGTCCTCCACGTTGTCTCCGAAGATATGCAGGGTCCACATGTTACCGATGAGGTGGAGCCAGCCCGCGTGCATGAACATGGAGGTGAACATGGGAATCACCGCCAGGCTTACTTCCCCGTGTCCCATGAGGCCCAGGAACCGCTGCGGCACAAATCCCAGGATATTGATGGCTTGCGGCAGATTGGGGCCTAAAGACAGCTCCAGCAGAAAGATCAGGCAATTGAGGCCGATAAGGGCATAATTGACGTAAGGGGTGCGGGAGGAAGGGATATTATCCCGCAAGGGGATCATGATTCGCCCCAGGGGAACAGGATATTTTTCAGCATGCTTGTTTTATGGTAAGGAATTTCGCCGGGAAGGGCAAGATATCCCCGGAATTTTGTCAATGATGATTCGCCAATAGGCGTTTACCCTGCAGGGGGAGAACGGGATTGGCTGATTGGAGATAATCTTCCAAGGGGGTGGCGTCATCCACCAGAAGATACACCTTTGCTGGGGATTCCCATAACTCTTTCAACCTGGCCGGAGAAATCAGGTAGTTTTCTGCAGGGGACACCGGATAAGGATAGGCAGGCAACCCGCCGCGCTGCACCATCATAATGCGCCGGCCAGCATAATAAGCCAGGGAAGCCCCATACTCAAACTCCTCGATGTTCTCCATGATCACCAGGTCCTGAGCCCCGGCGTGGCCGCGCAGGTAGTCGCCAGCGATTTTATCGCTGAGGTGAGGGGAAAGGAGGACCAGGGTCCAGAGAGTGAAGAAACACAGCAACAGGGCCAGGAGAGAAAAGCTGAGTGTCGCGGCCCGGGCGCGCCGCCACCCCGCCAGGACCCCCAAAATTGCCACCCCGGGTATCCAATAGGTCGCCTGGCGGGCCACGGGTTCGATCAATTGGAACATGCCGTAGAACTCCCGGCGATTGGCGCCGCAGAGCTGCTCCAGGTGGGGGATGAAAAACAAGAGCCCCAGCCCCAACAAGGCAATGCAGAGCAAAGGCCAAACCAGAATACGGTCAAAGGAAGCGTCCAGGCAGCGGTTCAGCCGCCAGCCCAAGACCAGGGCCAGGGGGGGCAACGCGGGCAGGGAATAGTATTCGATGCGGCTGGAAGAGAGGGTGAAAAAGCCCAGAATCACCGCGGCCCAAAGCAGCAGCAGCAGGCGGCCTCCCGGCAAAACTGCGCCGCCGGGCCTGCTGTCCCGCCAAAAGCGGTACAGGGCTTCCGGCAGCAGCAAGGTCCACGGCAGGAGCCAGATGCCCAGAAAAATCCAAAATCCGGGGATGGAGAAAGGGGTAATGTCCGGGGGGTGGCGTTTCCCCAGGAAGCGCAGGATTTGCTCGTTAAAAAGGTGGTGCTGGAGAAATCCCGGATAAACATATTCCATGGCTGCGAGCCAAGGAACCGACACCGCGGCCAGCACGGCCAGGCCCCAGGGGTTGAAAAGGAGGCGAAAGAGGGACTTACGGTCCCGGAACCAGAGAAAGAGGCCGCTGATCAACACGGGAAAGGCCAGGCCGATGAAGCCTTTGCTCATAAAGCCCCCGGCCATGGCCAGGTAAAAACCCAGGACCCAGCGTTGCGTCGCGTCTTCATGCCAGCGCCACAGGCAATACAGGGACGCCAGCAGAGACAAGGTAATCAAGTGGTCCGTGAGGATTTGCAGGTGCAGGGCGAAAAAGCCGACGCTGGAAAGGAGGACGAACCCGGCCAGCCACGCGGCCCGGGGATTAAAGAGCCTGCGTCCCAGAAGGTAAGTCAGCCAGATCTCCCCCAGGGTGCAGAGAAGCGTGGGGATGCGGGCCACCCACGCGGCGGTCCCGAAAATCTTATAAGCCAGGATAGTCAGCCAATAAAGGAGTGGGGGTTTATCCAGGTAAGGCGCGCCGTTCAGGGTGGCCAGGAGCCAATTCCCGGAATTGACCATCTCCAGGGGAATCAGGGCATACATGGCTTCGGCCCGGATGAGGGGGACCTGGAAGATGGGGGGCAGATAAACCGCCAGGCCCAGCAACAACAGGAAATATCCGGACCAAAAGAAGGAGGGCCTGGGCCAGGGCATCAAAGATTAAAGACCGGAAAGGGGCTTTGATGCGCCTGGAAATTGGGAAAAGTTCCTTTTAAGAATACCTTGACTTGGAACTTGAAGCTTGGAACTTGGAACTTTTCAGGGCAGTTAACCGTAAACATCCGCAGGCGACCGTTCAGGAAATCAGGAAAGATTCCAGCGCAACAGCTGCCACATATCCTTGGCCCGCTTGCTCGCCTCCCGCACCGCGGTGGGTTCGAAGCCCGAATGCATCATGCATTGGGCGCAACGAGGGTCCCGGCCCACGCCGTAGCTCTCCCAATCCGTCTGTTCCATCATCTCCCCGAACGAGAGGTAGTGGGTATCCAGAATCTGGTAGCAGGGCGCCCGCCAGCCCCGGGGGTTGCGGGTGGGGTTGGCCCAGGGGGTGCACTCGTACTGCCGCTCCCCCCGGAGAAAACTCAGGTACAGGGGAGTATTGTTATACCGGAATTTTTTCCCGTTCCCGGTCAATTTGATAAATTTCTCCCGGATCTCCTCCCGGCTCAGAAAAATTTCCGAGTCCACCGCGTCAAAACTGTAAGCCGGGGATACCAACAAGCCGTCAATGCCGATCTCGGTTAAATAGTCAAAGAGCGTTTCTATCTCTTTGATCTTGGTCTCTTTGTAGATGGTGGTGTTGGTGCAGACCCGGAAACCCTGGGCCTTGGCCTCTTTAATAGCCTTAATGGCGGTATCGAACAAGCCCGAACGCCCCAGGATGACGTCATGGGTCGCGGCCATGCCGTCCAGGTGGACGCTCAGGGTGAGGCGGGTCGACCGGGGCAGCCGGGGCAGGGATTTTTCCAGGAGAATGGCGTTGGTGCAAAGATAGATGTGTTTTTGTCGGTGCACCAGTTCTTCGGCCAATTCGAAAATGGGGGGATAAATCAAAGGCTCTCCCCCGGTGAGGGTGACCACCGGCGCACCGCACTCGGAGACCGAGTCCAGGCACTCCTCGATAGTCAGAGAATGGCCCAAAGTGTCCCGATATTCCTGGATGCGGCCGCAGCCCACACAGGCCAGGTTGCACTGGTGGGTGGGCTCCAGCATGAGGACCATGGGGAACCGCTCTTCGCCCTGCCAACGTTTCTTCATTAGGTAGCGGGCCAGATCCAGGCTGAGGCTGAAGGGGAAGCGCAAGTATTTCTCCTGAAAAGGTTTTCCGTTTTCGATTTCTAAATAACGGCTAAATAATCATCGGACATTATTAAACAATTATAAAACAAAAATTAACTTAAGTAAAAAAACAATCAAACATACTTATATTTCTTGAACCACTCCACCGCCTCCTCCAGGGCCCGCCGCACCGGGGTGGGGGAATAGCCCAATTCCGCCACGGCCTTGGAGGAATCGAAATACATATATTTTTTGGCCATACGCACCGCGGTCACGGTCATGCGGGGCGAGCTATGGCTGATATATCTGGCCCAAAATTCATTAATATAGGCCAGGGGCAGGACCAACCCGTAGGCCAATTTCACCGTGGGCGCGGGAATGCCGCTGATCTCCGCCATAATTTGAAAAATCTGGGAGAGGCTCAGGTTTTCATAGCCCAGGATGTATTTCTCCCCTACCCTGCCCTTCTCTTCCGCCAGCAAATGACCCTTGGCTACGTCTTTGACGTGAACTAAATTAAGTCCGGTCTCCAGGTACGCGGGCATGCGTCCCTTAAGATAGTCGATCAGCATCTGACCCGTGGGAGTGGGCCGGGAGTCCCAAGGGCCCACCGGAGTGCTGGGATTGACCACCACCACGGGCTGCCCCTTTTGGGCGAAATCCAGGGCCACCTCCTCCGCCAGGAACTTGGAGCGTTTGTAGTGGCCCACCATCTCCCCGATATGGACCGGGGTAGCCTCGGTGCCAGGGACGCCGTTGCCTGGGTTTCCCAAGGCGCCCACGGTGCTGGTATAAACGACTTTCTCCACTCCTGCCGCGGCGGCCGCAGCCAGGAGACTACGAGTCCCTTCCACGTTAACCGCGTACATCTCTTCAGGGTCCGGCACCCAGAGGCGGTAGTCCGCGGCCACATGGAAGACGCGATCACAACCCTGAACGGCCTTTTCCAGGGACGCGGCGTCCCGTAAGTTCCCCAACGCAACTTCCACATCCAGGCCGGCCAGCGCCGGGGGTTGGGGGTCCCGGGCCAAGACCCGGACCTCCCGGCCCGCGTTTAGGAGTTCGATAACCACCGCGCGGCCCACAAAGCCGGTGCCGCCGGTAACCAGGGTTTTGCTCCTAACCGCCAAAATCAAACTCCCCCTAAATCCCCCTTTAGGAAAGGGGGACTTAACTACCTCGCTTAATTAATATTTTCTTTATTTTAAAGGATGCTGGGATAAATGCTAAATTTCTTACTCAGCTTTGGCTGCCTATCCCCCCTTTTCTAAAGGGGGGTTATGGGGGATTTTATATTCGGACGCTAAACTTCTTCCGAAGCGCTTACCGCCTGTAAATACTGCCCCAGGGCCATGAGCGGAAAGCAGTCCCGGTAGAGATGGTAGCGGATCATGAAGTGTCCCGGAAAGCCGGTGCCGGTGAAATAAGGCTCCTCCCAGCGGCCCTGGAGGGTTTGGGTCTTGAGGAGATATTCCACGCCGGCTGCCACTTCCGGGGAATGGGCCTCCCCTGCGGCCAGGAGGCCCAACAAGGCCCAACCGGTCTGGGACGCAGTGGAAGGCCCGCAGCCTTCCATGCCTTTATCCCGGTAACAGACGCAGCATTCACCCCAACCGCCGTCCTCATTCTGGTGCTCTTTCAGCCAGGATACGGCGCGGCGCACATAGGGCTGGCGCAAATCTTCACCGATGGCTTTAAGACCCACCAGCACGGACCAAGTGCCGTAGAGGCAGTTGACTCCCCAGCGGCCCCACCAGGAGCCGTCCGGTTGCTGGGTGCGGCGGATAAAGGTCAGGGCTGCGGCCGCGGCCGGGTGTTCCAGGGTGAAGCCGAAAAGTCCCATCATTTCCAGGATGCGGCCGGTGATGTCTTCCGTGGGTGGGTCCACCAGGGCCTTCAAGTCGCCGAAGGGAATGGCGTTGAGCCATTCCTTGGTGTTGTCCTTGTCAAAAGAGGCAAACCCTCCGTTTTTTGACTGCATCCCCAGGCACCAGTCGATGCCCCTCTTGATCTGAAAATGGTGTTCCTCCGGGTCCCTCAAGCCTTCCTTCAGAGCGGCAAGAACCATGGAGCTGTCGTCCACATCCGGATACCAGTTGTTGACAAACTCAAAGGCCCAGCCACCGGGAGGCAGATCGGGGCATTTGACACACCAGTCTCCTGGTTTGAAGATCTGCTTGGCTAGCAGCCAGGAGGCGGCCTTGCTCATCCCCTCATGCTCCGGGGGCACCCCCGCCGCGGCCAGGGCCCGCACCGCCAGGGCCGTGTCCCACACCGGGGAGATGCAGGACTGGAGCCAGGTGCGTTCTCCCTGGTGTAGTTCAAAGAACTCCAAGGCCTTAAGGCCCTGCTGCATGACGTCGTGGTCCAGGGGATAACCCAGGCAGTGCAAGGCCAGGATGGAATTCAACATGGCCGGTTGAATGCCGGCCCAATCGCCGCTTTCTTCATGGTGCTCTAGAATCCACTCTTCGGCGCGTTTCGTGGCCAGATCCCGCAACCAGGGCAGCGGCAGGCGGTAATAAAGCTTCAGCAACCGGTCCACCAGGACGAAAATATTCTCAAGGTGAGCCTTGGGCTTCCAGGCCACCCGGTGTTGGTGGAAGGCTTCATCGGGGTAGGTAAAGAGTTCGCTCACCCCCTGCTTCGGATTCAAAGGACGCACCGGACGGTGGGCCATGACGATCATCAAGGGAACTATGGTGGCCCTGGTCCAACTGGAAAACTCGTAAATGCTGAGCCCGGACCAGGTGGGCAGGAGGATGAATTCCACGGGGAGAAGAGGGATGCCGTCCCAACTCACCTGGCCGAACAAGGCCAGAAAGATGCGGGTAAAGACCCGGCTTTTGAGCGGCCCGCCTGCAGCCAGAATAAACTGGCGGGCCCGCGCCAGGCGTTCGTCATGGGGAGAGAAACCGGCCATCTTCAGGGCCATGTAGGCTTCCACGGTGGCGCTGAGTTCGCCGCCGTCGCCGTACCAGATGGACCAGCCGCCGTTGGGAAGTTGCCGGGATAAAATATCCTCGGCCAACCTGGGCACTTTGGCTTCATCCAGGCCCAGGAAGCGGTGCAGCATGATATATTCCGCGGTGATGGTGACGTTGGATTCCAGTTCGGCCCACCAGTACCCTTCCGGGTGCTGGAGTTTCAGCATGGCCGCGGCGGCCCGCTCCATTGCTTTTTTAACCCGACCTAAAGAATCCTCGGCCGCGAGGGCCACAATCCGTGGGCCCGCGGGAATGGACTTCCCCCCCAAGTCTCTCCTCCCATGCTCCTCTTATCACAATACTATAACATGAATAGCGGAAAGGCCAAGTATTTTTCCATCCGGAGCCTCTTTCCGGATAGAGAATAAATGCCAGAATTTCAGGCAATTCCGCCATCGTTTCCGGCCTGCCGCCAAGAAACCTCTCTTATTCCCGCTTCTCCGTTTTCCAATTTTCCAGGAACTTCCTTTCCAGCTGCATCCGGGTCCGGAGACGGTGGCAAATTTTTGTGCGGAGTAGGAAATCATTATTCTCCAAGTTCTCAACAATATCTATTATTTGAGACCTCTGCGGAAAGTGGTCTTATCTGTCATTCTGAGGAGCGAAGCGACCGAAGAATCTCGTTTTTGCCGCACAGCTTTTCCAGGCCATAACTATTATTCCAGATTAATTGGAAATCCTGCGCGCCAAAATACGGGATCCTTCGCTTCGCTCAGGATGACCAACAAATTCCGCAGAGTTCTCTATTTTAAGGTAATTTAGAAAGTAATCCGCACAATCAAGATTTCCTCCGCCACAATTATTCCTCCACGGATATTTAAATCAATATGCCCGCGGCAGCCGAAAAGTAATCATTGCTTAAGTATAGCTAACTATATGCCGAAGTAAGATTGAGGAAGCTATTTGCGGGCTTCAGTACTCCTAACCCGATAGGAGTGGTCAAACGCAGGGCATATTTCCAAGGCCGGGAGTCAATTTTTTCCCTTCCCGCACCCGTCCCTGCCGCTGACCGGAATTATCCCCGGGACAGGTTTGATTCCAGGCGCCAACGGCGGGCACGGCCATGCTGGGTTTGATTAAGAGTGGAAAGCAAACATTGGCGGTATGTCTGGCGGTCTGCCTCTTTCCATCCGTGGTCTTGGCCAATGAAGTGGGGCGCTTTACTCAGGTAGAGGGGAAAGTGGAACTCAAAAAGCATGGGCAGATCGAATTCATGCCAATCCAGCCGGATGCCGGGATAGGGGAAAATGAGGCCGTCAAAACCGCGGCTCTCTCCTGGGCCCAGATTCAATTTCTGGACGCCTCCCAACTCCTGATGGCCCCTTTGAGCAATATATTCATTAAATCATATACATACGACAGCCAAAAGCAGCGCCGGGCCCTGTGCCGGGTGTCTCAGGGGCTGGTGCGCCTGATAGTCAATCCTCAGGTCCATTTGGAAAAGAACGGCTTCCTGATCAAAACCAAAACCGCGTTTTTATGGATTCAGGGCGCTGATTTTTATATTCTCGTCAGCCAGGATTTTACCGACGTTCTGGTTAGGTCCGGCAATGTTGTGGCCGTATCCGATTCCGAAACCTTGCCGGAAACCGATACCGGTCCCAGAGCCCCGCCAGAGTTGAGCAATCTCCTCAAGCAGGCCGGCATTCGGGCTGCTGCGGACAATCGTGTATTGATCAACTCGATGGAAGCCTCTCGCCTTGCGGCCGGCCACAACCCTTCCCCCATCATGACGCTCAATGAAGGGCATTTTCAGGTCCTGGAAAGTTTGATGCACACCGGCTTGCCTCCCAAAATGGGCTATGGCGGCAACCCCGGAGAACTGCTCGAAAAAATCAGTCAGACCGGTTTTTCATCCCCTATTCCGCCACCGCCGCCGGTACTGCCCGCCGATATCGGCCCTTCCTTCCCGGGAGGTGGAGGCGGCGGGATTGCCAGTCCTTCTTCTTAAACGAAAGCTCCACCCTCCCCATCCATCCCTTTGCCTGACTCTTTCAACGGCAATCGATTAATTAATCCTGCCCCCGGTTGCTATCGGAGGCAAAGGGTATTACAATTATTAAAAATATCGCCGCGGCCTTTTTTCGCGTCCGCGGCAATTGACCAACCGTAGAAACTCTGTTAAGGGAATCCATATTGAAGCCATTCCTTGAACAACATTCCATATACGCCTATCCCCGGGGTCTTTTCGCTCCCCGCAGACCTTTAGAGCCAATACCTTCCAGGAGAAACAATGGCCCGGACTAAAGAAGAAGATCAATTGGCAGAAATTGATATTCCCCCTACCCTCCCCTTGTTGGCGGTGCGGGACGTGGTGGTCTTCCCCAACATGGTGCTGCCCCTGTTCGTGGGCCGGGAGACTTCGGTGCAGGCCATCGAAGCCGCGCTGGCCCAGGACCGCCTCTTGTTTCTGGCCACCCAGAAAGACCAGGCCATCGAGGAGCCTGACCCGGACGACATCTATTCCATGGGTACGGTGAGCCTCATTCTGCGCATGTTGAAACTGCCCGACGGGCGCCTGAAAATCCTGGTGCAGGGCAAGGCCAAGGCCCGCATCCGCGAATTCCTGCGGGAGCGCCCCTACTTCCAGGTGGCCCTGGAAGTAATCCCCGAAACCCCGGTGGGCGGCATTTCCCCCGAAGCCGAGGCCCTGATGCGTAATGCCCGGGAGATGTCCGAAAAAATTCTCACCTTAAAAGGCATTATGTCCCCGGACCTGCTGGCCATCCTGGATTCCATCGAAGACCCCGGGCACCTGGCCGATCTGGTGGCCGCCAATCTTAGGCTGAAAATCGACGAGGCCCAGGCGGTGCTGGAGGAGATGGACCCCATTCGCAGCTTGATTAAGGTCAATGATTTTCTCCGCAAAGAGCTGGAAGTCTCCGCAATCCAGGCCAAGATACAGAGCCAGGCCCGGGAGGAGATGGACCGCACCCAGCGGAATTATTATCTTAGGGAGCAGCTCCGGGCCATCAAGAAGGAACTGGGCGACATCGACGAGCAAGGCCAGGAGTTGGAAGAATACCGCCGCAAAATCTCCCGGGCCCGCATGCCCAAGTCCGCGGAAGAGGAAGCCTTAAAGCAGCTCTCCCGCCTGGAGCAGATGCATCCGGACGCGGCCGAGGCCTCCATTGTCCGCACCTACCTGGATTGGCTGGTGGAGGTGCCCTGGAGCAAGAGCACCCGGGACAAGTTGGACGTGCTGGAGGCCAAAGAAATCCTGGACGCGGACCACTATAATCTGGAGAAGGTCAAAGAACGCATCCTGGAATACTTGAGCGTGCGCAAACTGAATAAAAAAATGAAGGGTCCTATCCTCTGTTTCGTGGGTCCGCCGGGGGTGGGCAAGACCTCCCTGGGCCAATCCATTGCCCGGGCCATGGCCCGCAAATTCACCCGTATCTCCCTGGGAGGCATCCGGGATGAAGCTGAAATCCGGGGGCACCGCCGCACCTATATCGGCGCGTTGCCCGGGCGCATCATCCAGGGTCTGAAGACCGCGGGCTCCAACAACCCGGTCTTTATGATGGATGAAGTGGACAAAATCGGCATGGATTTCCGGGGCGACCCTTCGGCCGCGCTTCTGGAGGTCCTGGACCCGGAGCAGAACCACTCCTTCAGCGATCATTACCTGAACGTGCCTTTCGACCTCTCCAAGGTGATGTTCATCACCACCGCCAACCTGGTGGACCCCATCCCTTCCGCGCTCCGGGACCGCATGGAGATTCTACGCCTCTCCGGCTATACGGAAGAGGAAAAACTGGAGATCGTGCGCCGCTATCTCCTGCCCCGGCAACTCGCGGAAAACGGCTTGAAGAAAGGGGACCTGCACATCTCCGATGGGGTGCTGCGCCAGATCATTTTGTACTACACCCAGGAATCTGGCCTCCGGAACCTGGAAAGGGAGATCGGCTCCTTATGCCGCAAGGCTGCCCGGCGTATCGCCGAAGGCGAGAAAGGCCCTTTTGCCGTCACCCGGGGCAACCTGCACCGGTATTTGGGGCCGCCCCGCTATCTCCCGGACGGCGAAGTGGAAAAGGACGAAGTGGGCGTGGCCACCGGCTTGGCCTGGACCCAGGTGGGGGGCGAAATCCTGGCGGTGGAGGCCTCCCTTATGCGGGGCAAGGGCCAGCTCACCCTTACCGGCCAGTTGGGGGACGTGATGAAGGAGTCCGCCCAGGCCGCGCTTAGCTATGCCCGTTCCCGCGCGGAGCTGCTACGGCTGGCTCCGGATTTCTATGAAAAATTGGATATCCATATTCACGTGCCCGCGGGCGCGACCCCTAAAGACGGCCCTTCCGCGGGGGTGACCATGGCCACCGCCTTGATTTCCGCGCTCACTCACATTCCGGTGCGCCGAGACGTGGCCATGACCGGGGAGATCACCTTGCGGGGCAAGGTGCTGCCCATCGGCGGTTTGAAGGAAAAGGCCATCGCCGCGCTCCGGGCCCGCATCAAAAAGGTGATCATCCCGGAAGCCAACCAGAAGGACCTGGTGGAAATCCCCAAAAATATCAAGCGCCGCCTCAAATTCGTGCCGGTGACCAGCATGGACGAGGTGCTCACCGAGGCCATGGTGAAGCCACCTTTTACCAAACCCGGGAAGGCCAGGCCCTCGAGGAAAAGGGTAGCCGCCGCCGCGACGGTGACGGTTTGAGCCTTAAGTTAACACCAATACTGTTTTAAGGCTCAGCAATGGTAAGGCAGTAATTTGAATTCTTCAGTTCTTAGGGTGATCATTAATGATCAAAGCCTTTAAGGCCTATTTTGATCAGATTAAAAAGCTCGACGTCAAAGAGGCCACCGAACACACCCTGCGCCCAGCGCTTGACACCCTTCTCAACACGCTGGCGGGGAAAAAAATCAAAGTTATTCACGAACCTGCCCGGGACAAGACCGGCAAAGGCGCTCCCGATTTTAAATTCAAAACTCAAGATGAACGCATCCTTGGCTATCTAGAAACCAAGAAAATCTGCGAAAACCTTGACCCATTCCTGAAGTCCGACCAAATTGTCAAATACAACCGCTTGTCCGGCAATCTGATCCTGACTAATTACCTGGAATGGATTTGGTTGAAGGATGGGGCTATCCTCAAGCGCGAAACCCTTTGCTACCCCAGTGATATCGGTTATCCCAAGGCTCACCTGGATCCTGAAAAAGCGAAATGGGTCACAGGGCTAATCTCCGCCTTTTTATCCACTCCGCCTCAGGGCATCGGCAGGGCCAAGGATTTAGCCTTGGCTCTGGCGATGCGCTGCCATGAATTGCGCGAATTCCTTTCGGAAGAATTAATCAGGCAAGAGATGGAACATCAACAAGGAAAGCTTTTTGGCCTGTTTGGGGTATTCCGGAAAGACGTTTTTCACGAACTTGATATACCGGGATTTGCCGACGCGTTCGCGCAGATGCTGGGCTACGGTCTCTTTCTGGCGCGTTTGAACAGCGGCAACGGCGCGCCCATCAGCCTGAACAACGCCAAGCAGTTTATCCCCACGAATTTTGAACTCATTCGCGAGTTAGTGGATTTTCTGGACGAACTGGATAAGGAAGAATACCGGCAAATCAAATGGCTGGTTGAAGAAATCCTGAGCATTATGAATAACCTCGATCTGGCCGCGCTCCAGGAGGATTTGGCCTTCACCAAACGCCAGCGCCGTCTCTTTAGGCAGACCGAGGAAGAACGTCTGTTATTTGCTAAAGACCCCTATGTTTATTTCTATGAGGATTTTCTAAAAGCTTATGACAAGCACATGCGGAAAAGCCGGGGCATTTACTACACCCCGCCTCCGGTGGTTAATTTTATTGTGCGTGCGGTCAATGACATTCTGAAAACCACGTTTGGCATGAAGGATGGTTTTGCTGACCGCAGGCGCGTCACCGTATTGGATTTTGCCACGGGCACCGGTACTTTCCTTTTAGAGGTTTTGCAGGAAATTATTGAGGTCGTGCCCGAAGGTTTGCAGGATCAACTGATACGCGAACATGCTCTGAAGAATTTATATGGCTTTGAATATCTGATAGCCCCTTATACCATCGCCCACCTTAAGCTATCCCAATATCTTCATGATAAAGGCTTCCGCATGCAGCCGAAAGAGCGGCTGCAAATCTTTCTGACCAATACCTTGGAACCCATTGAACCGCAGCAAAACTGGCTATTACCAGCGTTATCCAAGGAGGTGGAACAGGCGCAAGGCATCAAGGATAAACCTATTCTGGTTATCACGGGAAATCCGCCATATTCGGGCCATTCCTTAAATAAAGGCAAATGGATTACCGGATTAATCGAAGATTACAAGAAAGTTGATGGACAGCCTTTGGGAGAGAAAAACCCAAAATGGTTGCAAGACGACTATGTGAAGTTCATCCGCTTTGCCCAATGGAAAATGGAGCAGGTAGAGGAAGGCGTGGTCGGCATCATCACCAATCATTCATTCCTGGACAACCCTACTTTTCGCGGTATGCGCCAAAGCCTGATGCATACTTTCAACCGGATTTATGTTCTTGATCTACATGGTAACGCCAAGAAAAAAGAAAAAGCCCCTGACGGCGGTAAAGACGAAAACGTCTTTGATATTGAGCAAGGTGTGTGTATTTCCATCCTGGTAAGGAAACCGGGATTGGAGCACAAGGTTTTCCATGCCGATCTCTGGGGCAAACGTCAGGCCAAATATCGCGCGTGCCTGGAGATGGAGTTTGATAAGGCTCATTGGGAAGAAATTAAGCCCCAAAGCCCTTATTATCTGTTTATTCCGCAGGATGAATCTTTGCGCTCCGAATATGAGAAGGGATGTAAGTTAACTGATATTTTCCCGGTTAATGGCGTGGGCATGACAACCGCGCATGATGACTTTGTTATAGATTATGAAAAGCAATCATTACAAAAACGTTTTTCAAAATTTAGAGATAGTGAGCGAGGAAAAGAACTTTATAAAATATTTTCAGTAAACGAAAAGAAGGGATGGGATTTATTGAAAGCGTGGGATAATTTTCAGCAATATAGCGATAAAGATATTGAGGATAGAATATTTCGTTTAACTTACAGACCATTTGACGTCCGTAATATTATTTATGATGATGCCGTGGTCTGGCGTACTGTTAAGCAGATCATGTGCCATATGATCCATAAAGAAGATAATGTTGGTTTAATGACAACAAGACTAACTAAAGATGAATGGTCTATTCTTGCAACTTCATATATTATTGCCCACAAAGCGGTTTCCCGATATGACATTGGCTATCTTTTTCCCCTATACCTATACAATAATCACATAAACAATAAATCGCATAATAAACAGAATAACCATCTTTTCGTCAAAGAACCTAATGCCCAGTATAACGAGCGCCGCGAAAACTTTGCTCCAAAATTCCGGGCCTTCATGGATTTAAAATACAGCCACCATTACGAATCGGAAGAAATTCTCGGCTATATCTACGCGGTATTGCATAGCCCCACTTATCGGCGCAGGTATGCCGATTTTCTAAAAATCGATTTTCCCCGCATTCCCTTTGTGGATGATCGCCGGACCTTTGAAAAACTGTTAGCGCTCGGCTGGCAACTGGTGCAGGCGCATTTGCTGAAAGATTTTCCTGAAACGATAAAAGTAGAAGTCTCCAAAGGCAGCGATCAGGTGGAAAAGCCTGTTTACGCCGCCCCCCAGCAAAGGCTTTATTTCAATAACGAGCAGTATTTCGCGCCCGTGCCGGAAGATGTCTGGAACTTTCACATCGGCGGCTACCAGGTCTTGGATAAATACCTGAAATCCAGGAAGGGCCGCGAACTTTCCCTTGATGAAAAAGAAAACGTCATCAACGTGGTTAAGGTGTTGTGTTTCACTATCAATCAGATGCAAAAAATTGACAAGATTTGGAGACCGTAACTAGGCATAGTAACTGCTGCTCATGGAGATCGAACATCTATCCCGCTGGCTGATCTTGGGCGGACTTCTAGCCCTTTACGTCCTCTTCGCCGCCGCGGAAACCTCCCTATTCGCGCTCACGCCCCTTGACCGCATGCGGCTCAAGGAAAGAGGGAAGGGCCGGGGCGCGCTGGTGGAGTCCCTCCTGGGGCAATCCCAGAAATTGCTGATCACCCTGTTGTTGGGGGTGGAAGTGGTCACCATCCTGGCCTCGGTCCTGGCCACCTCCCTGGCCCTGAGCATCTGGGGCGATAAGGGCAAATGGGTGGCCCTCCTAGCCATGTCCCCCATCCTCCTCCTTTTGGGAGAGATCATCCCCAAGTCCGTGGCCCTCACCTATCCGGCCCGTTTCGCGCCCCTGGTGGCGCCCTTCGTGCGGGTGGTCATGTTGTTGTTTACGCCCTTGCGGGTCCTGCTCCTGCAAATTAGCCGGGGTATTTTGGCCACCCTGGGGTTCCGGGCCGATCTGGAGGTGCCCGCGGTGCACCAGGACGATTTTGCCCGCATGGTGGAAGAAAGCCACAAGGGAGGGATGATCGAGTCCCTGGAGCGGGACTTTATCCAGAACCTTCTGAGTTTCGGCGAGGTGCGGGTGGGACAGATCATGGTGCCCCGTCCTGAAATTTTTTCCCTGCCCCACGATTTGCCCCTAGACCGGTTGATCCGCGAGGTGAAACGCTCCCGATTTTCCAGGATTCCCGTATACAAGGAACAGCCCGGCAAGATACTGGGCATTCTTCATGCCAAAGTGCTTCTGGACCAATGCCCCGGCAAAGAGTGTGTTTCCGGCATGGTCGAGAACTTGCTGCGTCCCGCATATTTTGTTCCGGAAAACAAAGAAGCCTTTGACTTGTTGATGGAGTTGCAGGCCCGACATCTGCGGCTGGCCCTGGTGGTGGACGAATACGGGACTTTGGTGGGGCTGGTCAGCGTGGAAGACATTTTGGAGGAGCTCTTCGGGGAAATCGCCCAGGAGTTCAAGGTGGAAGAGAAACTCCTGGAGGAGGCCGGTCCCGGAGCGTGGCGGGTCAAGGCCGCCATGTCCCTGGCGGATTTCAACGAGGCCCTGGGGCTGGAGCTGCCCGCGGCGGAATTCGACACCATCGGCGGCTTTGTCCTCAATCTTTTCGGAGAGCTGCCCCTGGAGGGCGGCCAGGTCTCTTACCAGGACCTCCGTTTCAAGGTGATCAGGAAGAAAGGAACCAGAATCCTGGACCTGGAGGTCCGGCGTCGGACGCCATGATTATCGGCCTGTTTCTCATTTTCATTCCTTTTCTCCTGCTGGAGGCCTTTTTCTCGGGGTCCGAGATCGCCTTGATTTCCGCCAACCGCCACCGCTTGCAGGAGAAGGCGGAGCAGGGCCACCGGGGCGCGGCGTTGGCCTTGAGCCTGCTGAATGCCCCTGAGCGCCTGGTGGCCAGCACCCTCTTGGGTTCAAACCTGGCCGAAATCAGCAATAGCATTCTGGTCACCGCGTTTTTAATTGAAGCCCTGGGAGAGACGATGGGGGAAATGGTAGCGGCTTTGCTGCTGCCCCCCCTGATCCTGATTCTGGCGGAAATTACTCCCAAATCCATCGGCCGCCAACTGGCCGACACTTTGGCCCAACGGCTGGCTCCCATGCTCTGGGCCCTCTCCTGGATCATCTACCCGTTGACTTTCCTCTTTGCCGTATTAAGCCGGGCCATCCTCTTTCTCACCGGCTCCCGCCATCCCAGCCAGATGCCCTTTATCAGCCGGGAAGACCTGCACCTGGTGGTGAAAAAGAGCGGTCCGGAAGTGGACCTGGAAACCCCTGAACGCCGCATTATACATCGCATTTTGCATTTCAGCCTCCGCTCCGTAAAAGAGGCCATGGTGCCCCTGGTGCGGGTGGCGGCAGTGCCCGACACCCTCACCGTAGGCCAGGCCCTGGAAGAATTCCGCACCACCCGCTTTTCCCGGCTGCCGGTTTACCATCGCCGCATCGATAACCTCATCGGCGTGCTCCACGCCTTCGATCTCCTGGGGGAGGAAGCCCTGGAGCGCGCCGTCAGGGCCTATATGCGCCCGCTCAAGTATGTGCCGGAGTTGAAAAAAATCGACCGCTTGCTCGCGGAAATGCAGCGCCAGGCCATCCATCTGGCCGCGGTGGTGGACGAATACGGCGGCGCGGTGGGCATCGTCACCATTGAAGACCTGCTGGAAGAGATTGTGGGGGAGATCGCGGATGAATTCGACCAGGAGGTCAGCCCTTACAAAAAGCTGGGTGAAGGGCATTACGTAATCAACACCCGCATGGAAATCGGGGCCTTAAATGAGGCCCTGCATCTGGACCTGCCGACCGGAGATTATGAGACCCTGGCCGGATTTCTCATCGCCGAGTTGGGGGATCTGCCCCGGCCCGGTGAGAAAATTCATTTCCGCAATCTCCTTTTTACCGTGCTCCAGGCCGACTCCCGGGCCTTAAAGGAGGTGGAACTCCTTGTCGAACACGAACCCGTCTGAACGTTGGGCCTTTTTCGACTGCTTCTCCGGCATCAGCGGCGATATGACCCTGGGGGCCTTTATCGACCTGGGCCTGGAAGTCTCCGAACTCCACCAAGTTTTTCAACTCCTGGGTTTAGGCGAGATTAAGTTAACCAGCAAACGGGTCACCAAGGAACACCTCGGCGGCGTGCTGGTGGAGATTTCCGGCCCTGACCTCCAACCGCACCGGACCTATCGGGACATTCGGGACCTTATCTCCCAAGCTCCTCTCTCTTCCAGGGTAAAAGATTTGAGCTTGAAGATGTTCCGTCTCTTGGGGGAAGTAGAGGCCCGCATCCACGGACAGCCCATCGAGGAAGTTCATTTCCACGAATTGGGAGCCCTGGACACCCTGGCGGACGTGGTGGGCGTGGCCTACGGCGTGGAGAAGTTCGGCATAACCCAGGTCTTTTGCAGCCCTCTGCCCCTGGGCTGGGGCATGATCTCCGCGGCCCACGGGCGGCTCCCCAATCCCGCGCCCGCGGCCCTGGAGCTGTTGCAGGGCCTCTCCGTTTACGGCACCGACTTGCCCGGAGAATTGGTCACCCCCACCGGCGCGGTGATCCTCAAGGCCCTGGAGGCTCATTCCGAACCCTGTCCCCGTTTGCGCCTGGAGAAAGTGGGTTACGGCGCGGGCAGCCGGGACCTGCCGGGGCACCCCAATCTGCTCCGGGTCTATCTGGGAGAGCCCCTGGCCGCGTCCCCGGCCATCAAGGAAAGGGTTCTGGTCCTGGAAACCCACATCGATGACATGAACCCAGAGTTGTATGAACCCCTGATGGCCGCGCTCTTTGCCGCCGGGGCCCTGGACGTGGCCCTGGCCCCCATCCAGATGAAAAAAAACCGCCCCGGCGTCCGCCTCACCATCATCGCGCCGCCCGCGGCCCGGGAAGGCTTGCTGGAGCGGCTGTTTCTCGATTCCACCACCCTGGGGGTACGCGTCCAGGAAATGGAGCGGGTCGCGGCCCACCGGCGCCAGGAGACTATTAACACCCCTTACGGGCCTCTCCAGGTAAAAGTCATGGAATACGGCGGCCACCGCCGGGTCATGCCGGAATACGAGGCTTGCCGGGAGATGGCGGAGAAACAGGGTATTCCTCTGATCGAAGTTTATCGGCTGATTGAATAAAGCTGTCAGCTTTCAGCTATCAGCTATCAGCTTAAAATAGTTTAAAGTTAAAGGTTCAAAGTTAAGACTATGACTTCCATTAATATTCAAGCAGGCTCTTAAGCTCAGCTTGGGAAGCAGAAAAATATTAAATAAGGTATAGCTATGCGGAGCCAACATAAACTTGGCTATTTTAGATTAATCACGTTATTTTTATTTCTACTATTCTACCCTTCACATTTTATAAGATTATGCGCAGAACATGATTTTAAAATAGGTAACCATAATAAAGAAATTAGTGATGGTGATTTAGATAAATTTCTAATTAATTGTGGTAAAAGTTGTAAAATACTTCGATCTTATATATTAGGCTCTCTTGCTCGTATTATCTTTATTACTCTGTTGGCATTAGGAACCATTTTCATAATCAAAGAGCCATTTTATCCTTCTAAGATATTTATATTACGTATCATTTCAATAATTATTATAGCTTGGTCTGTTTTAGGGAGACTTGGATGGGAATGTCTAACATGGACTCAGGAAACAGTTGCAGAGCAATTAGATAAATTTTGGTTTGGTTTTATCTATTATATCGGCCTCTTTGGAACATTATTGTCTTTTATGCTAACTGACCACTGACCCCTGGCTCCTGGCCCCTGACCCCTAACCCCTAATCCCTAACCCCTTCTCCCATGCCCACGGCCAAAGATATTTTCCGCACCTTCCTGCACCTGGGCGCCACCGCGTTCGGCGGTCTGGCTATGATTGAACCCATCCGCCAGCGGGTGGTGTTACAGAAAAAATGGCTCAGCCAGACGGAATTCCTGGACGGCCTGGCGCTGTGCCAGATGCTGCCCGGGGCCACGGTGGTGCAACTGGCGACTTACGTGGGGCAACGCCTCCAGGGGGTTAGGGGCGCAGTGGCCGCAGCCGGGGCTTTTATCCTGCCTGCCTTCGTCCTCATGCTGGGCCTATCTTTCCTTTACTTTAAATTCGGCAATCTCCCTTGGGTTCAGGCTTTATCCCGGGGTTTAGGCGCGGCGGTTATTGCCCTGCTGCTGCAAACCTTGTGGAACCTGAGCCAGGCCATCCGCGGCCATTGGCTGGACTTAGGTATCGCGCTTCTGGCTCTCTTGGCCTTGGGGGGCGGGGTCAATTATCTCCTGGTCTTTCTGGCCGCGGCTCTGGTCAGGTTATTTTTAGGTATTAAGCTTGACCCCCTGGACAATAACCCCAGTGAAAGCGCGCCTGGGGCCGGGACCTCGTCCGGCTCTATCCTGGCCCCGGCTTTTATCTCCCTGATCTGCCTGGCGGTCCTGGTAACCGGGCTTTTCCAGGTGGACCGCATCTTGGGGCAACTGTCTTTAATTTTCCTGAAAATCGGGGTCATCAGCTTCGGCGGGGGTTATGTGATGATCCCTATCCTTCAGTGGGAAGTAGTGGATCACCTTCACTGGCTCACCCTGCGGCAGTTTCTGGACGGCATCCTCTTGGGCTATATCACCCCCGGCCCCTTGCTGATTCTCTCCGCGTTCGTGGGTTTCTGGGTCAAAGGTCTGCCGGGGGCTCTGGTGAGTACCATTTTCGTCTTTCTCCCCCCCACCCTGATGATCATTCTCTTGATTCCCTTTTATCAGAGGATTAAAGAGGCCAAGTGGATGCGCCAGGTGATCCAGGGTATCCTGGCGGCGCTGGTGGGTTTCCTGGTCCTGGTGCTCTACCAGATGGGCCGGGCCGCGATTATTGATGGGAAAACTTTGGGCATTATGCTGGCTGCGGCTGGGGCCCTCATCGGCTTGCGAGTCAACCTCCTCTGGGTCATTGCCGGAGTTGCGGCCGTGTCGTTGCTGATTTTTTAGGATATTTGTCTCACGCCAAGACGCCAAGACGCAAAAAAATATTTACCGCAGAGACGCAGAGAGCGCAGAGATACACAGAGATAAATAATTTTGGCTTGGCGCTGTGCGCCAAATCAAAGATTTTTTTTCTCTGCGAAACTCTGTGTCCTCTGCGCCTCTGCGGTTAGTCTTTTTCTTTGCACCTTGGCGTCCTTGCGTGAGGTATAATGGTCTAAATCAGGCGGTAAAGGCCTTGCCCAAGATACTGATAGACTTCATAAAAGCGCCGATAAAAGTGGCGTCATAGATATCCTGGTCTCTCCAGCCGAACCCATGCAGTTTTTCCACATCCCCCCTGGTCACCTTTTCCGGAAATTTGACGGCTTTCAAGACGAAAAGCAGCATCGCCTTTTGTGATTCCTCCAGGGGGGCTTTTTCCGGATGGACTCGCAGGTTTTCCAGGTCCGCCGCGGACATGCCTCCGGCTTGCTGCAAGAGGCCGGCGTTAAAATTGATGCAAGCGTCATATTCGTTCTCGCAGGACAGCAGATAGCGGATCGCGGCCATAAGCCCCATATCCAGCCGCTCGTGATTCCGGTAATAACGGATAATGTTCTGGGTCCAGAGATGCATGAGGTCCGGGCTGGAGCTCATCAGCAGCAGGGGTTCGGGCACCTTCACTCCCGAAGGAAACAAGGCGTAGGCTTCCGCCACTTTGTTGGTGGCATTCTCAGGTTTCACGTGATTCAGGATGAACATTTTTTCCTCCTTAGGTGGATTGGAATAACCATCATCCGCGCCTCAAATTGAGACTGCGGGCCTGATACCGGTTTTGCTGAGGCTATTTTAATAGACCGGTCTATTACTTTTTCCCAAAGATTGATTCCTATACAGGACCCTTGCCGCCTTGCGCCTAATCAGCCTGCTTTAGCAAGGTGTTGAAGATGAAGCGTTTATGGTTTTCCAGAGGCTCCGCGACCTTGACGATTTTCATGCGGATCAAGGCGCCGTGCCAGGCAGAGACGATAAAATTGGCTGCTTCTTCCAGGTCGAGGTCAGCAGGAACCTCTCCCGATTCTTTGCCCTCTTGCAGCAATCCCATAATCACCTGGGCCATCCTCCCGAAGGATTCATTCAATTTGCTGCGGAAAGCCGGGCTGAGGTCGCCCATTTCCTGGGAGAGGTTGCCGATGGGGCAGCCGCAGGTATAGTTCATTTCTTTAAAGCGGCTGATGAACAGGTCAAAGATCTTTTCCAATCGTTTAACTGGAGAAAGGGAGGTGTCGCCAAGGATGGGCCGGACCATTTCCAGGTGCTTATTTCTAAAATAATCAATAATCTGAAGCCCGAAATCTTCCTTGCTGGCAAAATAGAAATAAAAGGACCCCTTGGGAATGCCCGCGGTTTTGATCACCTCTTGGATGCCGGTATGGTGGAAGCCTTTCTGGTGAATAATCTGGGCGCCGATCTCGATGAGCTTCTGTTTGGTGTTTTGCTTAACCATATTTTTAAATCGAGCAAACTTTTTGAAATAAATAGACCGGTCGTCTACTAAAGTCAAGAAAATATTTTTTGCTTGGACAAGTATGGGATTGTTTATGAATAATGAATACCCCGGCGTCGCCTGTCGCGGCCTGGTTTAACGAGGAATAATGCGAGCAAGCGCAGGCAGGCTAAAGCCTGCGGCTATCGAACATTTTTATATTAGAAGTTAAAAAAGTCATTCATTTGAGATAAAAACCATAGGTTACTGGTCACTGATTACTGATTACTGGCCACTGACCACTGACTACTGCCCCCTGGCCCCTGACCCCTGGTCCCTTCCCCCTTACATCACCTTCTCTTTCATCAGAAATTCCAGGCCCCGTTGGGCGTAGGTGGTCATGACCGTGAGCATCCAGGTGAGGTGCTCCTGCATGTCCGGATACATGCCGGAGTCGGCCATGCCCAACAGACCGGTGATCACGGTCTTCACCCGCACCATTTCCGGGTCGTCGATCTGGGCCCCGGCCAGGTTGATTTCCTGCTCCAGTCCTTTGAGGTATTCCAGGAGGACGCGGCCCCCTCCGGTCCGCTGTTCGTCCTTCAGCGTCATCACCGCGCCCAGGAGACGGGAGGCCATGATGAGTTCGGCTTTGATGCGGTCCGCGAAATGAAACAGGATGACGGCTTGCCGGGTGGTGGCGGGTTTGGTCATATTGGCCCCTTTTTGACAGTCTTCGGTCTTCGGTTTTCGGTCTTCGGTTTTCGTTAAAAAATAATGGTCAACAAACAGAAGGTCAACCAGAAGAAGAACACTAGTCGGAAAAAAGGGGACCAGGGAATCTTCTCCCCTAGTCCCCTATTTTTTCTTTTTAACCGAAGACCGTAGACCGTAGACCGAAGACTTCCTTATTTCAATAGCTTCTGGCTAAGCTTCGCCGCCTTATCCGGGGGCAGCAAACTGAGGATGGCCCCGGCTTCTTTGCCTTTCAGACGGCGCAGGATTTGCGCGGCCACTTCGTCGTCCATCTTTTCCAGGAGCCTACCGGCCCGGTCCGGAGGCATGGCTTCCAGAGTGGCCACCAGGTGCCGGTTCTGTTCCCCCTGCATCCGCTTTTCTTCTTCGATAAACTCCATGGCCCGCTGCTGCATGGCGTTAAGTTCCCGGAGACGCTGCTCCACTTCCTTCTTTAGGACCCGGAGCTGCTCTTCTTTGGCGGCCACCACCTGTTCCCGGGTCTGGAGAGACTGCCGTTCTTTTTCCAGCAGGGACATGATCCGGGGCACTGTGGGCGCAGGTTGGTTTTCCGCCGGAGCCTCGGAGGGTTTAGCAGGAGTGGCGGCTTCGCTCGCTTTCGGGCCCACCCAGGGGAAAAAACCCGAGGGCGCCAGACAGACCGCGGACACCGCGATCTTGCCCAGCAAGCCCAAAAGCAGGCCAGAGGCTAAGAGGTTCCATTTGGACCAGGGTTGCGTGACGGTGTGGCCCATGTCCGTCTCCTTCAATACAGTTTTTGGTCTTAAGTTTTTAGTTTTTAGTGAAAAGAAATTAATTTTAAGCGGTAAATCGAAAGAATTGACCTCGCTATATCTCTCTGATATTATTTGATTTTTCTAAAAACTAAAAACTGAAAACTAAAAACTATCGTTTAAAGCGTCCCAGGACGATGGCTTCCGTTTCTTTTTCCATGTCTTTCATCAGTTCCCGGCGAAACTTGGCGTAATGTTTCTGCCGCACTTGCTCCAGGAGACGGCGCTCCTGATAGCGTTGTTTCAGGATTTCCTTTTTCTCCTGAAGAGCGGCTTCCTGGTCGATAATCAGTTGCTTGAAACCCTCCAACGCGGTCTTCAGGTGGTCCAGATAGGACCTGAAGATGAGAAAATCCTGGGGCGTCCACTCCTTAGCGCTGGATTGCAATTCGTTAAGCAGCCTGCTCCGCAACTCCTGGGTCTCTTTTAAGGCCCGGCGGCTCCGCTCCAGTTCCTGTTGGGCCCGGGCCACTTCCGCCTTGGCCTGTTCTTCTCTCAGTCCCCGGACCTTTAAGACCGTCTCCAGGGAGAAGCGGAAGCGGCCTACGGGGCTCATGACGCAAAGATGGTGGCCAGTTCTGCCTGGGCCTGTTCCAGGGTCACCGCTTCGGCTACGGCCTGGCGCAGGTAGCGGTTGACCGCGTCGTTCTTTTCCAGGGCATAATCGATGTCGGGATTGGTGCCCTTGACATACGCGTTAATATTGACCAGGTCCTCGGCCTTGCGGTAGGCCGCGGCCACCTTGACGAACTTTTCCCGGTTCTCCATGTGCTCGGGGTCCGTGACCTGGGGCATGAGCCGGCTGATGCTGCCCAAAACGTCAATGGAAGGATAATGCCCCCGGTCCGCCAGGTCCCGGGACAGGACAATGTGCCCGTCCAAAATGGCCCGCACCGCGTCGGCGATGGGTTCCAGCAGGTCGTCCCCCTCCACCAGGACGGTGTAAATGCCGGTGATGCTGCCTTTGCCCGCGCAGGTGCCGGCCCGCTCCAGGAGCCGGGGAAGTTGGGAGAAGACCGAAGGGGTATAGCCCCGGGCCGTGGGGGGCTCACCGATGGCCAGCCCGATTTCCCGGCCCGCCATGGAAAACCGGGTGATGGAATCCAGCATGAGGATGACGTCATGCCCCTGGTCCCGGAAATATTCGGCAATCGCGGTGGCCAGGTACGCGCCCCGGAGGCGCACCAGAGGCGGGCTGTCAGAGGTGGCGGCCACCACGCAGGAGCGAGCCAGCCCCTCCGGTCCCAAGTCCTTTTCAATGAAGTCCTTGACCTCCCGGCCGCGCTCGCCGATGAGGCCGATGACGCTGACGTCCGATTTGGTATGGCGCGCAATCATGCCCATCAAGGTGCTTTTCCCCACCCCGGAACCCGCGAAAATGCCGATGCGCTGCCCTTTCCCCAGGGTCAAGAGGCCGTTGATGGCCCGGATGCCCACGTCCACGGGTTGGACGATGCTTTGTCGGGCGCATGGGTTCAGCGGCCGGCTGTAAAGAGGATAGTCCGTCTGGTAGGTTATGGGTCCCTGGCCGTCCAGGGGTTGCCCCAGGCCGTCGATCACCCGGCCCAACAAGCCTTCACCCACCGGCACCGCGGCCTGGCGGTCGGTGAGCACCACCCGGGCCTGGGGGCGGATGCCCCGCACTTCGCCGTAAGGCATAAGGAGCACTTCTTGTTTGCGGAAACCCACCACCTCCGCCAGGATGGGGCTCCGGGGCGGAGGCAGTTCCACCCGGCAGACTCCCCCCACCGCGCTCTGCGGGCCCCGGCTGGAAATCACCAGTCCCACCATTTCCTGGACGCGGCCGGTGAGGGAGTAGGGGTCCGTCTCCTCTAAAACGCCCTGGAGGTGCTCCCAATCAATCTGCGTCGCTTTGCTCATTTTCCTCTTGCAGCGCTTTTTGCACCATTCGGGCCACCACGGCCCACCGGTTTTTCACGGTACCGTCAATATCGCCGCACGTGGTTTCCATGATGAAACCGCCAGGGGCGATGGTGCCGTCCGCTATCAACTCTACCCCAGGGGGCCAGGACTCCTGGGGGGCCCACTGCAGAATCTCATGATCCTGGGGGTTGATCCGCAATTTGATGTTTTCCGTGTCGGCCAGGATGCGAAAACCACCAGCCACGACCTCCTGGATAGCCTCCGGCTGCGCTTTCAGCTCCCGGACCACGACCTTGCGACTGATGAGGAGGACCAAGTCCAGCAATTCCTTTTCCCGCTTCCGGTAAAGCTCCTCTTTTTCCCTAGCCAGGGCCTGCACCAGGTCCCGGAACTGCTGCACCTGTTGGTCCAGGCTCCGCTCCCCTACCTCCTGGCCGTCTTTCTGCCCCTGCTCGAAGCCCTTCTCATAGGCTTCTCTCTCAATATGCTGGGCCTTTTTTTTGGCTTCCCAGACGATCCCCTGGGCGGCTTCAAGCATTTCCGGGGTGGGGGCCATGCCCGGCTCCTTGTAGGCCAGCGGCTCAAACCGGAATTCCGTGATGATCTCCCGCCTTTCTCCTCCCTCAAACCCAGGGAATTGAAACTCTTCCACTTGCTGCTCGGACGTTTCTTTAAATAAAGACATCTTCGCCGCCTTTGCCTGCCAGCACCAATTGGCCTTCGGCCTCCAAACGCTTGGCTATCTGAATGACCTTTTGTTGCGACGCTTCCACGTCCCGGAGCCGGGCCGGGCCCATGATTTCCAGTTCTTCCCGCAGCATTTCCGAAGCTCTGGTGGACATGTTCCGGAAAAATTTTTCCTTCAGGTCGTCGGACGCGGCCTTGAGGGCCAGGGCCAATTCCTGGGTATTGACTTCCTTCAGCAGGGCCATGATGCCCCGGTCTTCCACCCCCAGCAGGTCTTCAAAGGTAAACATGTAGCGGCGGATGTCTTCGGCCAGGGATTCGTAATCTTCTTCTTCCAACCGTTTGAGAATGTTGTTTTCCACCGACCGTTCCATCTGGTTGAGGATCTCCGCCACCGATTGCGCGCCGCCGATGGCCCGGCCTCCCACCTCTTCCACCAGGGAGATTTCATCCCGGAGCGCGGTATCGATTTCTTCAATGATCGCGGGAGAAACCTGGTCCAGGTTGGCGATGCGCCGCACCACTTCCATTTGCAGGTTTTCCGGGAATTGGGAGAGAACCGCGCCGGCCTGGGCCCGGTCCAGGTGGGCCAGGACCAGGGCCACGGTCTGGGGATGCTCGTTGCGCATGTAGCTGGCCAGGGTCCGGGAATCCAGCTTCTTGATCTTTTGGAAGAATTCCGGGCTGGTTTCCAGGTCCAGGCTGTCGATCAGGTCCTCCTGGCGCTTCATGTCCATGGTCTTGGAGATGGTGTTCTTGAAGAACTGATCCCCCCGGACCACCAGGGCTTCCGGGGCCTCCATCATCTTATGGAACTCTTCCAGGATACTGGCCAGTTGTTTGGTGGGCACCATTTCCAGACGGGAAATTCTTTGGCCCAAAATCTGCACTTCTTTATCATCCAACCGCTTCAGGATTTCCCCCGCGTTCCCTTCCCCTAAGCTGACCAGGAGCATCGCGGCCTTCTCTGCCCCAGTCAATTTATCCATTTTGATGGCCATGTTTTTCTCTTCCCTTAATTCTAAAATCCCGGGTTATCGCTGGTTGAACTACTTTTCATGCAGCCACAGGCGCAAAACCTCCACGGCCCGGTCCGGATAGGTGTTGATCAATTGCACGATTTTTTCTTTGCCGTCCACCGCGTCCGGTAAAGTTACGGGCGGGAGCAGAGCTCCCTGGCCGGCCGGGGGCAAGGCCATCTCCATTCCCGCGGGCAGGGCTGCCGCCTGCCTTTCATAAGCGGACGCGCCGGGAACCGCGGGGCCTTCCAAGAGGGGCGGACGTTTGGCGGAGACCGGCCTTTTCTTGAGCAAGAACATGAGCGCGGCCAAGCCGATCAAGACCATAACGCCGATCTTCACCGAGTCCATGATCATATCCCGCCAACTGCCTTCGGATCCCGCGGCCATGACCCCTTCCGGGGTGGTCAAGGCCAGGGGCGCAGAGGAAATCTCAAACTGGTCGCCCCGGTCCACCGAAAAGCCGATGGCCTTTTTGGCCAAATTGGCAAATTGCCGCATTTCCTCCGCGGGACGGGGATTGAAGGCGTTGCCTTTGCCTTTATAAATGCCGTCCACCACCACCGCCACGGACAACCGCTTGATCTTGCCGGGCTGGTCCACCACCTGCTTCAGCACCCGGTTGATTTCATAATTGCGCATTTCGCTCTGGCGCTCTATGCCCGCGCCGGGGGAGGGGGCCGCAGCAGCCACCGGAGGTGTCAGCGGCGGAGGCCCTTTACCCGGCGGGGGCGCAGTGATGGTCCCCTTGCTCAATTCAAAGCGGGCATCCGGGCTGCCTGCGGCCCCCTCCCCGCCTTTACTGCTGCGCTCCATGGTCTTCTGCTCGCTGCGGATCGCTTCTTTATTAGGAGAAAAAGACTCTTCCCGGGTGTCGATTTTCTGGAAATCCAGGTCCGCGGCGACCCGGACGATGGATTTCCTGGGACCTAAAACCTGATCGAAAAGAGACTGCACCTTGCGTTCCAGGCTTTCTTCCGCGGAGCGTTGAAAAGTCATCTGCGTGGTGGACAAACCGCCGGGGGTCAAGGTGTCCTGGGGCTTGCTGAGGATGCGGCCGTTTAAATCCACTACCGTCACTTGGCTGGTATGGAGGTCTTGCACCGCGCTGGACACCAGATTGACTATACCGTCGATCTGGGCCGGGCTGAGGCTGCGGCCTTGTCTGAGTTTAACGGCCACGGCCGCAGAGGCCTTTTTCTGATCCTCCACAAAGAGGGATTCCTTGGGGGTGACGATGTGCACCCGGGCTTCCCCCACTTCGGGCATGCCGGAAATGGTGCGGGCCAACTCCCCCTGCAGGGCCCGCTGGTAATTAAGGCGCTGCACGAAATCGGTGGTGCCTAGATTCTGGCGGTCGAACAGCTCAAAACCTACGCCGCCGCCCTTAGGCACTCCTTCCCCCGCCAGGGAAAGCCGCATCTCATAGACGTCGGAGCGGGGCACGAGGATAGTGCCGCCTCCAGCGTCCAGGCGATAGGGGACTTTTTTGCTCTTGAGTTTGCTGGTAATAGCCGCGGCGTCATCCTGGGCCAGGTTGGAAAAGAGGACCCCGTAGTCGGCACCGGTGCCCAGATATAACCATAATACCAGGGCCAAGACCCCGGCCCCTAAGGCCGCGGTCGCCAGCAGGCGTTGGCCGGCCGGCAGACCCTGATATTTCTGGGTTAAATCAAGAAGTGACTGTCGCAACGCGTTCATCCGTTCCCCCGCAACGAACTAAAAAACCACTCGACTAATAAATTAACCCCACTAAAGAGGCATGCGGCTCAGCTCTTCATAGGCCTGGACCAGCTTATTGCGCACCTGGACCAGCACCTTGAGGCTCAGGTTGGCCTTTTCCAGGGAAAGCATGGCTTCATGGAGATCCTCTTGTCCCATTTGGGAACCATAAATTTTCTGGTCCCCGTCCTGCTGCAATTGGGTTACTTTGTCCACCATATCTTTCAGTACGTTGGAGAATTCCTGCTTGGAACCCGGGGCTTCCAGTCCCTGGGTCCCCTGGGGGCTGACCATTCCCATCGCCGATGGCGTAACTTTCATCTCTAGATCCCTTATCCTTTCTTTTTACCGCAGCCCAAAGACCGAAAACCGCAGACCGTCTTTATTAACGGCCTATTTCCAGGGCCTTCTGGGCCATGGACTTGCCGGTGCGCAACACCGCGACGTTGGCTTCATAGGCCCGGCTGGCCAGCATGAGGTGGACCATCTCCGACACCGGGTTGACATTGGGATAGAGGACCATGCCTTTACTATCTGCATCCGGGTGGCTGGGGTCATACTCCGGCCGCAAACCCTCGGGACTCTGGACGACCTGCTGCACCTCCACCTTTTCCGGACTCCCCAGGAGGGAGGCGAAATCTTCCGCGGGCCGGGCCGCGATAATCACGGATTTCCGTTGGTAAGGCCCTCCTTGGGGGGTGCGGGTAGTATGAACGTTAGCCAGGTTTTCGGCGATGACGTCCAGACGCTGCCGCTGCGCGGTCAGGCCGGACGCGCTCACATCCATGGCTTTAAACATGCTCATTTCTGTCCTCCTTCAATTACGGAACGCAAGGCGTCCAGCTTTTTAATGAGCATCTGGATCGAGGCGTTGTAAGATATCTGGTTTTCCGACATGCGCACGATCTCATGATCCAGGTCCACTTCCTCCGAGGTTTCCTGCACCAGGGACAGGCTGGGGTCCGCGCCCCCCAAATGGCCCGGCTTGGTCTGGGAAAGGCTGATCTCCGTCAGGTTCCCTTTGGAGTAGCTATCCAGAATGCTCTGAAAATCCATCTCCTTCCGGGTATAATTGGGGGTATCCAGGTTGGCGATATTACCGGCAATGATCTCCTGGTTCCGGGATCGCCAGTTCAGGGTTTTCTCCAGCAGGCGCATGGCCCCGTCGGTAAAGGCTCCCCAGGACATTTTTTCTCTCCTTCAGATTAGTGGTGCGTGGAACGCACCCTACACTTTTCAAGCCACTTGCGAACTCTGCTTAGCCTCGGGAAAAGGGACGGACCGGTATTCGTGCAATTTATTGCGCAGGGTGCGCACGCTGATGCCCAGAATCTTGGCGGCGTGGGTGCGGTTGCCCGCAGTTTCGTCCAGGGCCTGAAAGATCAGGCTCTGCTCCATTTCCCTCAAAGTCACCGGTTTTTCCGGTTTCACCCGGGCCATGGGCTGGGCCGCGGGAGTCTCCACCTGGAGCTCCGCCAGGATATCCCGGGGATAGACCTGATTCCCCTGGGCCAGAAGCACCCCCCGGGCCACCGCATTCTCCAGCTCCCGGACATTTCCCGGCCAGGACGCGTTTTCCAGCGCGGACAGCGCCTGGCTGCTGAATTTGACCGCGCCTTTGCCAAACAGCTTAGCGTAGCGCTGTAGGAAATATTCCGCCAACAAGGGGATATCACGCCGCCGCGCCCGCAAGGCCGGCAGGTTAAGGGAAATTACGTTGAGCCGGTAGAACAGGTCTTCCCGGAACTGGTTGTTCTGAATGGCTTCCTGGAGGTTGCGGTTGGTGGTGGCGATCACCCGGACGTTGATGGGCACCGGATGGCGGCCGCCCACCCGGTCGATCTCGTTTTCCTGAAGCACCCTGAGGAGCTTGGCCTGGAGGTGGGGGTGCATCTCGCTGATTTCATCCAGCAGGATGGTGCCGTTTTGGGCCAGCTCGAATTTCCCCAGCTTCCGCATAATCGCCCCGGTGAAGGCCCCTTTCTCATGGCCGAAGAGTTCGCTCTCCAGCAGCCCTTCCGGCAGGGACGCGCAGTTGAGGGCGATAAAAGGCCCCTGGGAGCGGTCGCTCTTGGCGTGGATATAGCGGGCCAGGATCTCCTTGCCGGTGCCGGACTCCCCCTGGATAAGCACCGTGGCCTTGGTGGCGGCCACTGCGTCGGCCATGCGCAGCAATTGCAGCATAACCGGGTCCTGGGTGATCACCGGCCGGGCCCCGGATTCCTCTCCCTTGCCGCCGGAAAGCCGGCAGAGTTCCTTGCCGTTCCGCAGGTAGGGGGAGAGAACCTCCTTGAGCCGTTCCCAGGTCAGGGGAGAAGGCAAGTAATCCTGCGCGCCCCGGCGCATGGCCGCGACCGCGCCGTCCACGGTGGGCCGCCGGGAGGTGATGAAGACCGGCAAAAAAGGCGCCTCCTGCTTGATTTCGGTAATCAACCCAGTGAGCCCGGGGTCTGATAAGGACTCGCTCAGGGCCACCACCAGGAAGAAGTGCTGTTGCTGGAGGAGTAACTCCCGGCCCCGGGTTTCGCTGGCGACCTGGATCAGCTCCACTGCCAGGGATTTTTGCAATCGCAGCCGGAATTCCTCCCAATGGGGGTCGGCGTCGATCACGAGAATGGCCTTTTTTTCCATACCGGCTTCCTTTTGAGTCATGCCATTTTTTCAGAGACTGTAAATCTGTTGATTGACCTAATAGATTCTCTTTCTTTTAACTGATCACTGACCACTGATCACTGTTCACTGGATTTATTGGGGCGGCTCCATCTGTAAACGTCCCAGTTCCACATCCGCCAGCCGGGTGCGGGACACCAGTTGCCAGAAATTATCCCCTTCCAGGCTCATGCCCCGGTAGGTCTCCAGGGCCTTTTCCGCTTGCTGGCCCTGTAATTGGCTAAGGGCCAGACGATCCTGATAGAACGCGGAGTCCTCACTTTTTGCGTGGGCGTTGAGCAAGGTCTGATAAATTTTGGCCGCCTGGGGGAAATTTCCCTGAGACCACTGCAATTGGGCCAGTTGCAGCAGCAGCCTTTCCTTCACGGGTGAAGGCAGGGGGCGGCTGAGAAAATGCTCCAGGCACCGCAGCAGGTCCGCCTGCTTTGATGAGTCCGGAGACTTACCGCTCCACCAGTCCAGGAGAGCAGCCACGGCTTCTTCTTCCGGCTTCCGCGCCTGGGGGGGTCCTTCCGGGCCTGGCCCCGGGGCTTCGGTGAAAAGCTCCTCCGGCAAAGGCAGTTTAGCCAACCGGGATTTCAGAGCCGGAGTGATCTCCCCCCGGTTTTGCCGCCAGTTTATCCACGCAGAAGCAAAATCCGGCAGGTCCTTGGAGGCCCAGGAAGCCTCCAGAATTCCCACCATGGCCTGGTTGCGAATTCCCGGTGAGCCCTGCTCCCGGGCCCATTGCAGCCAACCCCTGGCTTCCCCATAGAGCCCGTTTTCCTGGAGGAGTTCCCCCAGGACCAGGGCGGCTTCCGGAGGTCGAGTCCCCTCCGGGTGCAGTTCCCACAGGGCCAGTGCTTCCTCCAGCAAGGACGCCGGGCAGGGCGCGCTCCGCCTTAAGACTCCCTCCACCGCCGCCCAGCCCTGGCGCAGCGGCTCCCGTAGGCTTTCGGCGGTCACACCCGCAGGCAAGGGTTTTAATTTGAGCAAGTAATCCTTAAAGCTCGCCAGGGGGTCCCGCTCCCGAAGTTGCAGGTAAAAATCAAGGTTGTGCATCTGCCATCGGGCTTCGGCCGCGGCCTTGCTGTCCGGATATAAGGAGGCAGTCAGACCATAGATTTGCAGGGCCTTGTTCTGCTCCCCCCGGGCCAGGGCCAGTTGCGCCATGCTTTGCAAGGTCCCGGCCCGCTCCGGGTGTTGGGGATAAACGTTGACGAACTTCGCCAGGGACAGAAGGCACCCAGTGATATCACCTGCGGTTTCCTGCTCCCGGGCCCGGTTCAACAAGACCTGGGGGGCTTCGATGCCCGGAGGCTTAACCGCGGCCGGGGCTGGCGCCGGTTCGGGTTCAGTCTTTTTGCCTTTCTTCACCCATTTCTTTGAGGGTTTTTTAGAAGCTTTCTTCTCAGCTTTTTCCTCATCTTGGGCTGCGGAGGAGTTGGAACTAGATTTAGCCCAGGCCGTGCCTGCACCGCCGGTTACCAGCCAACAGCAAAGAAGAATCCATACCCAGAAGCCCCGGGGTTTCACCATCGCCTTACTTCTCCTGGAGGAGGCGTTTGCGGTTGAGTTCTTCTAATAGGTGGATAATGCGTTCGTTCTGTTTGATGAGAGTGAGGTTGGTTTTCACCATAAATTGAGAGGACAATGCGATCTGCTCCAGCAAGGGCTCCTGGCGGTCGCCATAAGTATTGGCGTTGCTCCGGCTCAACTTCTCCATGGCCTCGAAAAATTCTTTGGTGAGGGGGATATAGAAATTGAATTTATCAGCATCTGACTGAGCCGCGGCGGGCAATGACATAATGGCCTGAATCAATACGGCAGCCAGCATCACCGCCCCTGCCAGCCTCATAAATCGCAGAATCGTGCGCCTGATAGACATTGCTCCCTCGCTTTTTTGTGAACCAAAAGCAAGACTCATACCAGACCCTGGAAACGGGCGAGGGTGGTGGAATTTTGGCCGCGGCCCGGAGATGTATGCCAAAAAAAATGACGCCTCCGGGCTACCGGAGACGTCAAAATGCCTGGAAACTTGTCACGATTTTGACGCTAGAGAAAACTTCTTTTATTTGAGAGGAATTCCGGCGTGGACAAAATATTTTGCTTCTTCATTTTTTCCAGCAAGGTGGTGCGGTTCAGATGCAATAGCTGCGCGGCCCGGCTTTTTACCCAGTTGCTCTTATCCAGAGCCTTGAGGATCAGGTCCCTTTCAAACTCCAGCACCGCGGCGGTGAGATGAATGCCCTGCTCCGGGAGTTCCTGGGGTTTGGAAGGAGGAGGCGCAGGCTTGGCCCGGAACCGTTCCGGCAATTCCGAGAGCCGAACTTCGTCGCCCTCGGTCAGAATCACCAAGCGCTCCATGAGATTTTCCAGCTCCCGGATATTGCCGGGCCAGGGGTAGCTCATAAGGCAGTCCAGGGCCTCGGGACTCAGACGTTTGATGGGTTTCTTCTTTTTACGGCTGAATTCGTGCAGGAAATGCTGCACCAGCAGGGGGATATCCGCCACCCTCGCCCGCAGGGGCGGCACCTTGATGGGGATGACATTGAGGCGGTAATAAAGGTCTTCCCGGAAGCGGCCCTGGCGCACCATTTCTTCCAGGTCCTGATTGGTGGCCGCGATGACCCGGATATCCACCTTAATGGTCTTGACCCCGCCGATGCGCTCAAAGGAGCGGTCTTGGAGGACCCGGAGAATCTTCACCTGCAGGCTGGGGCTCATGTCCGCGATTTCGTCCAGGAAGATGGTGCCGCCGTTGGCCTGTTCAAAGCGGCCGATGCGGGTGCGCACCGCATGGGTGAAGGCTCCCCTCTCGTGGCCGAAGAGTTCGCTTTCCAGCAATTCTTCCGGAATGGCCGCGCAGTTCACCGGTATTAGGGGTCCATCACGCCGCATGCTGTTGTAATGAATGGCCCGGTTGATGAGTTCCTTGCCGGTGCCCGATTCCCCCAGGACGAGGACGGTGCTGTCGGTATCCGCCACTTTTTTGATGAGTTCGAAGACCTGGGTGATGGCGTCGCTGTTCCCCACGATATTGGCAAAGCCGTAACGTTTATGGAGCTGCTTTTTGAGTTGCAGGTTTTCCCGTTTCAGGCGGCGGTGATCCAGAGCCCTTGACACCACCAGCCGCAGTTCCTGGGGGTCCACCGGCTTGCACAGGTAGTCGTATGCCCCCAGGCGCATGGCAGTGACGGAATTTTGGATAGTGCCGTAGCCGGTGATAATGATACAGGAACACTCGGGCTGGTGGCGCACCAGATATTTGAGAATATCCATGCCCCCCAGACCGGGGAGAGCCAAGTCGGTCAACACCAGATCAAATGGCTGGTCCTTAACGCGTTGAAGACCACTCTCCCCATCGGGCGCGGTCTCCACTTCATAGCCTTCGGCTCCGAGAATTTCCTGGAGGCTCTGCCTCACCGCCAGGACGTCATCGATCACCAGAATGCTGGCGTTAGCCTGCTCCATAGAAAGCACCCCCTACGCAGGGACCTTTATACGCTAGAATTATTGCCCTGTCAATAATATGACGCGATTATTTTTTGGCTCTTTAATTTAGGTTCTCTCTCTATTTTTAGGTAAAGAATAAAAGTGCCGATTAATTTGAAAGGGATAGTTGACTTCCAAAATTCGTACTGTTAATCTGGGGCAACGCCGCCAAAGGAGAGCCGGTGCTTTCCACCCTGGGTTTCATACTTTGCGCCTACGGAATTTACGCCCTCGCGAGGGCGCGGTCCAGTCGTTACCGTCAACGTTTTATCCCCTACCGACAATTGCAACGAAAAAGAAGGCTGACCCTGGTGGGCGGCACCGGGGTGGGCGTGGGCATAATCATCCTCATCTCCATCCTGGGACTTCCTCACCAGTATGAAAATCTAAGCGCCGCCAGCATTATCTCTTCCAGTTGGGGGTTTGATGCCGCGAGCGCCGGCCAGGCCGCAACCCGCCAGGAAATCTTGCCCCTCAAAACCCAGGGGGATTCGGGCCAACCCGCTTATGTTTACCTGCACCCCGAAACTCCTGCCAACCAGCTGTTGGCGGAAAAAACCGCTTCTTCCTGGCCTAAGAATAAGCAAAGAATGAGCAAACCCACGCGCCCGGGCAAATCCGCAAAACCCGTAGCCCAAGCCGCCAAAAAAGAGAAGGCGCCCGCTAAGCCTCAGGCCAAAAAAAAGAAGCCCAACACCCCGCCGGGAAATCTGGCTGCCAACCCCGGTTGAGTCCGGTTGCACTGAACGCCTCTTTTAATAATCCCTCCCATCTACTAAACCCCGGTCTTATAGCGTTTTTCGTTTTTTGATCTTTGCCTTAGCTCCGGTTTCAAACAAACCCAAGGGGCAGGAAATCTAAGAGGCCACTGCATACTGAAGTGAGCGGGGCAATAAAGTCCCCCCTCCCTTGAGGGGAGGGGGTTAGGGGGAGGGTGGCGACTTTTAAGCCACGAAGATTGAAAGACGCCACCCCCTCCCTACCCTCCCCCCTCAAGGGGGAGGAGAAAAATTGGGTACATCATTGCTTTTGGTCATTATTTTTGCGATTCCGGATTTAAAGCAATAATCGAATCTCTTTTTTCGTAAAATTCGATCAAATAGACGCAGAATTTTGACCTCTACCTTAGAACTTTGAACCTTGCACTTTTCTAGGCAGATAAAAACCTAATTTTGGTTTAATATTAGAAACCGTAGTCCCCAGACTGGAACCAAAAGCCAGAAACTGACAACTGACAACTGATAACTGCCTTGACCGACTCCACCCCCAACCATACCGAGAAAATCGCCCGGGCTGCGGGCGCGGTGAGTATCGCGGTTTTTGCCTCCCGCATTCTCGGCCTGGTGCGAGAGCAGGTCTTTGCCGCGCTTTTCGGCGCGGGGTACGCGTTTGACGCGTTCGTGGTGGCTTACCGCATCCCCAACCTGCTCCGGGACCTGTTCGCGGAAGGCGCGTTGAGCTCCGCGTTTGTCACCGTGTTCACCGAATACCGGCAGCTTAAAGGCGAGGAGCGCACCTGGAGACTGGCCAACAACGTATTAGTCTGCCTCTCCCTCTTGGTGGGCGGCGTGGTCCTGGCAGGCATGTTTTTTTCCCCGGAGATTGTGGGCCTGATGGCCCGGGATTTTGTCCTCGTGCCCGGCAAATTGGGGCTGACCACCCTGATGACCCGCATCATGTTCCCCTTTCTGCTCATCATCTCCGTGGCCGCGCTGGCCATGGGGATTCTCAACACCGAGGGCAAATTCTTTATTCCTTCCCTGGCTTCCAGCTTTTTCAATCTGGGAGCCATCGTCTTCGGCGTGGGCCTGAGCCTGGCCGCGCCCTTCTTCGGAATTCACCCCATCGTCGGCATGGCTTGGGGGGTGCTGATCGGCGGCCTGCTGCAGCTCCTCTCCCAGGTGCCCTTGCTTTTTAAGGTCGGTTTCCGGCCCGCGTGGGTGTTGGACCTCAAGGACGAAGGGCTGCGCCGCATCTTGAAGCTTATGCTGCCCGCGGTGGTGGGGCTCTCCGCCACCCAGGTCAATATTTTCATCAACACTTTCTATGCCGCGAGCTGCCCCCAAGGGAGCCTCTCCTGGCTGAGTTACGCGTACCGCCTCTTTCACCTGCCCATGGGCCTTTTCGGGGTGGCGCTCAGCATCGCCACCCTGCCCCTGGTGTCGCGGCACGCGGCCGTGCACGATTTCCACGCGTTAAAATCCGCGTTCCAGTCGTCACTGTCCCTGGCCTTACAAGTAACCGTCCCCGCGGCCTGCGGCCTGATTTTCCTGGCCCAACCCATTATCGGCCTGATCTATCAGCACGGCCAATTCACCGGCTGGGACACCCAACAGACCGCTGCGGCCCTGGCCTGGTACGCGTTGGGGCTTTTCGCGTTCGCGGGGGTGAAGATCATGGTCCCGGTCTTTTATGCCTTGAGCGACACCCGCATCCCGGTGATCGGTTCCTTTATCACCGTGGCCGCCAACCTGGTTTTCATCAACCTCACCCTGGGCCCCCTGCAGCATCGGGCCATCGCCCTGTCCACCTCTTTGAGCACTTTTGTCAATTTCTTCTTCTTGGGGGCCATGCTCTACCGTAAGTTGGAGGGATTCGAGGTGCGCCCCCTCGCGGCCACCCTCCTTAAAGTCAGCGCCGCGTCTCTGGCCATGGGCCTGGTGGTGGCTTACCTTTACCCGGTGATTTTCGGGTGGCTGGACGGAGGTCTGGCGGGCCAATTAGTGGGGTTGATCGCGACCATTTCTTTGGGAGTCAGCCTTTACGCCTTGCTGCTGTCTTTCCTGGGCATCCCGGAATTTAAAGAGCTATTAGGGCAGCTTAAGGCCAAGTGGAGAAAATAAAAAAGATTCACTATCAAGGCACAAAGGACACGAAGGGCACAAAGTCCTTAAAGCAATATGGATAAGTTTTTCACCAAGAAAACCTTTTTTGCCGCGCGCTTCAAAAGACAGCACCGCCTCCGCCTACACATGTCCCTGATCCTCCTGGCCACGGTTTTTTCCGGGTTTTTGGCCACCCGGATCATGTTGGCCCTGCACCTGAAAAATGTGGCGGTGCGTTATCCTCTGGCCGTGGTCTTTGCTTATCTCGTCTTCTTTCTTTGCGTGAAGCTGTGGCTTAAATATTTTGTTCCGGTTCCGGTGGGCCGCAGCAGCCGGGGGCCTAGCGCCAACGGGATCGATATAATTCCAGTGCCTTCCGGTGGATCCGGCGGCTCAGGCCCGGCTTTCCGCGGTGGCGGCGGCGATTTTGGCGGAGGTGGCGCGTCCGGCAGCTTTGGCGAAATGGATGCGGTCTTAGCCGGGAGCGCCGCAGAGGTAGTCTCCTCCGGTGCTGATACCGGCGGCGGCGTGGCCGCCGCGGCCGGGGAGGCAGTGGGTGATGCGGCCTCGTCCTTGGACGACGCTAAAGGATGCCTGGTGGCTTTGGTGCTCTTAGCCATTGCCGCGGTCATTTTTGGGGCCGGCATCTACCTGATCTACCAAGCGCCCTTTATCCTTTCCGAGGCTGCGTTTAAGATTCTTCTGGCCGCGGGCCTGGTGCGCGGCGCCCGGCGCCTGGAGCAGGGCGACTGGCTGGGTAGCGTCTTTAAGGCCACCTGGATACCCTTCACCCTCACCCTGCTGTTGTCCCTGCTGGCGGGATTTCTCATTCACCATTTCTTTCCCGGTGTAACCCGCATCTCCGAGTTATTCGCGATCTTTTGAGATTGAATGCCGGTAAAAGATGATTAATTATTCACCACAGAGGCACAGAGGACACAGAGGACCACAGAGAGTATGGAAAATGGGGACACTTCCTTTTTTCTCCTAAGAAACTTAGGTCTTGCCTAAAAAAGGAAGTGTCCCCATTTTCCCTCTGTGAACCTCTGTGCTCTTTGTGTCTCTGTGGTAAAGTTTTTCTTTTTCAGGAGGCTTTAAACACACATGAAGCGAATCGGCCTGGCCCTGGGCGGGGGCGGAGCCAAGGGGCTCAGCCACATCGCCTTTCTCAAGGCCCTCGATGAACTGGGGGTGCGGCCGTCGGTTATCGCCGGCACCAGCATCGGCGCGGTCATCGGCGGCCTTTACGCTGCCGGGGTTTCCGGGGCGGGCCTGGAGCAGGTGCTCAAGACCATAGGTTTCACGGAACTCTCCAAGATTATCCTGGACTTCTCCATTCTCAGTGATTCCGCCATCTTCACCGGCAAACGGGTGGAAGAATTTCTCACCCGGCGCATCCCCACCCAGACCTTTGAAGAAATCGAGATTCCCCTGAAAATCGTGGCCACCGATTTCTGGCATCGCCGGGAAGTGGTCTTCGAAAGCGGCAGCCTGATTACCGCCATCCGGGCCTCCATGGCCATGCCGGCGATTTTCGAGCCGGTTCTCTTTAATGATAAGGTCCTCATCGACGGCGGCGCGGTGAATCCTTTGCCCTACGATCTCCTCCGGAACGAATGCGATCTGACCATCGCCATCGATGTCTCCGGGGAAAAGACTTATACCCAGGATGATCCGGTCCCTAATATGGTGGAAAGCATCTTGTCGACCTTCCAGATCATGCAAGCCTCCATTGTGGAGGCCAAGAAAAGGCTTTCTCCTCCTGATATCTATGTCAAACCGGCCCTGACCAATATTCGGGTTCTGGACTTTTATCGCTATAAGGAAATCCTGGCGGGAGTGGAGAAGGAGGTGCAAGACTTTAAGGAGACCCTAAAAAGCCTTATCTTGGAGAGTGATTAGTAATCAGTGATCAGTGATTAGTGATCACTAAAAACAAAGGGAAATAAGAAAGTTACTGCAACTGGTTACTGATTACTGATTACCGATTACTAGCTACTGACTACTGGCCACTGGCCACTGACCACTTTTTTCCCAGGAGGGATCATGAAGCCCCCGGAAAAAATCGGCCCTGTCCTCAAACTTCTGGACCAGCACTACCCGGACGCGCACGTCACCTTGGATTTCACCAATCCCCTGGAACTCCTGGTAGCCACGGTGCTGTCGGCCCAATGCACAGATGTCCGGGTTAATAAAGAGACTCCAGCAATTTTTAAAAAATATCCCGATGCCGCGGCCTATGCCCATGCGCCCCTGGCGGAACTGGAGGAGGCCTTTCATCCCACCGGTTTTTTCCGGCAAAAGGCCAAAAGCGTCCAGGGCATCTGCAAAGTCCTAGAGGAAAAATACCGCGGCCAGGTGCCCGCGTCCTTGGAGGAACTGGTCAAGCTTCCCGGCGTGGGCCGCAAGACCGCCAACGTTATTTTGGGCAACGCGTTCGGCATCCCCGGCATCGTGGTGGACACCCACATGAGCCGGGTCTCCCAGCGCCTCGGCCTAACCCAGAAGCAAGTCCCGGTGAAGATCGAATTCGATCTCATGCCCCTGGTGCCTCAGGAGCGCTGGACCAAATTCTCCCACCAAATAATCTGGCACGGCCGCAGCATTTGCACCGCGAAAAAACCCAAATGCCCCATCTGTCCCCTCCTGCCCTACTGCAACTACGGGCAACAGGCGACTTCAGGAGGGCGTTGACACTCTGCTAAATTCGTGGCATAAGACAGGGAATACGGCTCGAAAGGGGGAGCAGAAATGCAGAGAAATTTGCAGGTAAGGCTTGTAGGGTTGCTGGTGGGGCTGCTCTTCACTGCGGCTTGTGTACCGGTGATGCTTATAGGCGCTGGAGGCGCCGCGGCCATCGGCACTTATAAATGGATGGAAGGGACCATGGAGAAGGATTATCCACGGCCCATGCAAGAGGTTTATAACGCCTGCCTGAAGGCCTGCGGCGACTTGAAGCTGAAAATCAGCAGCCAGCAATACGGCCCGCTGGAGTCCAAAATCGAGGCGGTGCAGCCCCCGGACACCACGGTGAAGATCCAACTTATCTCCCGGCCCAACCAGATTACCACCCTCAAAGTGCGCTTCGGCCTGATGGGCAACCAGGACGCGTCCGCGTATTTTAACCGTCGGGTCATGACTCACTTGGGCATGGCCGCCGCGGAGTAAACGCGGGAATCGAGATTTTTAACCGCTAAGGGTAATCCATTTGGCTGGCAGCTTTGCTGCCAGCCTTTTTTCCCTCGTCTGGCTCCATCTTCCCCCAATCCCTCTTTCCAAATCCTATTCCCTTATTCCTCAAGAATCTGCTAGATAATCCGATATTAAAGGCAATATGCTGAAACGCACCTCTTTTATTTTAATATCTATATTTCTAACCTTCGTAACATTATCTTTTTATGGATTTTTAAAAGAGGAGGTAATTCTATTTTTCTGTTTAATATTTTCGATTATCTTTGTTTATATTGGACATAAAAATGCCCTGTTGCTTTCAGGAACCCTTTTATTCTCAACCGTTTTATTAAATATTTTAATAGGCGCAAGTGGACTTGGTAACAAAATCTATTACCGGCCACATGAAATTTTGATGATACGCGACTATGATACCGGGCTAGGAAGATATATCAGCAACTCTTATTTAAAGATTAACGTACCACATGGAGACCTTAAGACTATCGACAAAAAGGGAAATTTTGAGGCGGAGCCACGTGTCGAGGAATTCAAAACCGATTCTGCCGGCTTCCGTAATGAATCTTCTTATAACAGTGAAAAATATTTAATCGTGGGGGATTCTTTTATCCAAGGTGTCGGCAACACCCAAGAAGATATTCTGACTTATCAATTGAAACAGAAATACAATATCAATACGTATAATTTATCCTTTCCTATGGATATCCCTGGCTATGCCCGCTATATAAAATATTTCAAAAAAATCCATGGCAATAATTTTAGAGTTTTTCTTTTTGTTTTTGAAGGCAATGATTTTCCAGATGAAACTGTAGCAAAAAAAGAAGAGGACACTATCAAATCAAAAATTATTATTAATCTTAAGGAATTAGTAAGATATGTTAGAAATTATTTCACTCGGCTTAATTTATACAGATATTCCTATTCGCTGTTTACCGTAATATTCGCTGCTAATGATACGTCAGAACCTGTAATCATCGAAAATATACACGATCATAAAATTGGTTTTTTAAAAGTCTATGCTGATGTTACGCGACGTAAAAATTATAATCCTAATCAAGATATCAAAGAAGCTCTTAACTCTGTTAGAGATAGTCTTGAAATTATTTATTTTGTTCCAGATAAATATCGGGTTTATCATGAAATTGACAAGGAAAAAAAAGAGCCATTGCCCAATGCCCAATGGGATTATCTTAATGGAGTATGTCGCAAACTAAACATTAAATGCATAAACCTTACTGAGGATCTGATAAAAGAATCAAAGAGATTACTGAGGGAAGAGAATAAATTTACCTGGTGGAAGGACGACACCCATTGGAATAAATATGGTATCGCGGTGGGCGCCAGAGCGGTGGCCGAAGCCATTAGACAAAAGGAAGAGATCGCGAATAAATTCAGCAGTGCAAGTAAATAATTTAATAAAATTGCGTTGCGCTTGAGAAATCAGTTTCTTGAAAAAGCCGAGGGCCGGGAGCGAAGCTTCCGGCCTTTTTTTGCCATTTTTCTCTCCTGGCCAATGTTCATTCAAAAATCTTAGTTGAATTTTTCGGTGGGGCTTATCTCAGAATTGCCTCAAAAACCGCAGGTCGTTTTCGAAGAAGAGGCGGATGTCGTCAATGCCGTATTTGAGCATGGCGATGCGCTCGATGCCCAAGCCGAAGGCAAAGCCGGTATACTCCTCCGGGTCGTAGCCCACGGCCTCGAAGACCGCGGGATGCACCATGCCGGAGCCCAAAACCTCCAGCCAGCCGGTGGTCTTGCAGACCCGGCAGCCTTCCCCCCGGCAAATGACGCACTCGATGTCCACTTCGGCGCTGGGTTCGGTGAAGGGAAAATAGCTGGGCCTAAAGCGCACGCCCACCTCCGGGCCGAACATCTGGTGCACGAATTCGGTGAGCACCCCTTTCAGGTCCGCGAAGGTCACGCCTTTATCCACCAACAGCCCTTCCACCTGGTGAAACATGGGGGTGTGGGTGAGGTCGGAGTCCCGGCGGTAGACCCGGCCCGGGGCGATGACCCGCACCGGCGGCTGCCGTTGCTCCATGGTGCGGATCTGCATGGGGGAGGTGTGGGTGCGAAGCAGCACCCGGTCGTTGAAGTAAAAGGTGTCCTGCATGTCCCGGGCCGGATGGTCCGCGGGGATGTTCAAGGCCTCGAAGTTGTAGTAATCCAGCTCCACCTCCGGGCCTTCCACGGTCTCAAACCCCAGATGGAGAAAGATGTCGCAGACTTCCTGGTTGATTTGAGTAATAGGGTGAAGCCGGCCCCCGGGCAGGCGGCGGCCCGGCAGGGTGACGTCGATGGCTGGAGCCGCGGCCCGCATGGCCGCGTCTTTGAGCGCGGTCAAAGCCTGGGCCAGGGCTTCTTCCAGGGCCTGCTTCACCGTGTTGGCCTCCTGGCCCACCCGGCGGCGCGCCTCGGGCTCGAGTTGCCCCAGGCTGCGGAGGACCTGGGTCACGGCCCCTTTGCGGCCCAGAAATTTTACCCGCAGGCGCTCCAGGTCCGCGGCGCTCTGCGCGGCCTGGATTTCTTTGAGCCCTACTTCCTGGAGTTCCTGGATTTCCCGGTCTTGGAAAGTCATTTTCGAGTTGCCAGTTGCCAGTAGTCAGTAGTCAGATTCTCAGCAGCCAGGGTCTCTTATACTGCTCACTGCTTACTGCTTACTCCTTACACAGTCTGTTTGGAGAGTTCCGCTACCTTGGCAAAGCCCGAGGGATCGAACAGGGCCAAATCGGCCAACGCCTTCCGGTCCAGGTTGATCTGGGCCTTTTTCAGGCCGCCGATGAACTTGCTGTAGGACATCCCTAAGGGCCGCAGGGCCGCGTTGATGCGGACAATCCACAGGGCGCGGAATTCCCGTTTACGCACCTTGCGGTCCCGGTAGGCAAACGTCAGGGCTTTTTCCACGGCTTCCCGGGCGGAGCGGTAGAGGCGGCGCCGGCCGCTGCGGTAGCCGCTGGCCATGCTAAGAAATTTCTTGCGCCGGGCCCGGGAGGCCACACTTTTTCTTACGCGAGGCATGGGGTGCTCCTATTCATACATAAGGTAAGAGGCGTTTCATGTTCTTTTCATCGGTCCCGGTGAGATAATCCGGCAGACGCAGATGGCGTTTCCGCTTCCGGGATTTGCTGGTCAGAATGTGGCGCTGGTTGGGATTTTTCCTTTTCAACCGGCCGCTGGCAGTGGCGCGGAAGCGTTTGGCCGCGCCCTTGTGGGATTTCATCTTCGGCATAACTTAAACCTCTTTAAAAGCAGTTTTTAGTTTTTAGTTTTTGGTTTTTAGTAAAAAATACAGGCGCTTTCTTCCGCTTATCCAAGAAAGCAGCCGATTCCATCTCACCAGCGATGGTTAACTATTAATAATAACTTAAAACTAAAAACTAAAAACCAAAAACTATCATTTCGGAGAGACAATCATACTCAGGTTCCGGCCTTCCAGTTTGGGGTGTTGCTCCACCGTGGCGATATCCCCCAGGGTTTCGGAAATCTGGGCCAGCAGGCGGAAGCCCCGGTCGGTGTGGGCGATCTCCCGGCCCCGGAAAATCACGGAGATTTTGACCTTGTCCCCCTCGGTCAAAAAGCGCCGGGCGTTGCGCATCTTAAAGGCCATATCGTGTTCCTCGATCTTGGGCCGCACCTTGATTTCTTTAACCTGGATGGTGGTCTGCCGCCGCCTAGCTTCCTGCTGTTTTTTACTCTGTTGATACTTGTACTTGCCATAATCCATGATGCGGCACACCGGCGGATTGGCCTGGGGAGCCACTTCTACCAGATCGAGATTGGCCTCCGCGGCCATGGCCAGGGCCTCCCTGACGGGCATGACGCCGACCTGCTGCCCGTCCGCGCCAATGAGGCGGATTTCGGGGACCTTGATCTGTTCGTTGATTCTCACGCGCTGCTTCTGGATGGCCGTCACCTCCTGGATTTATGGAGATTTGGCAGGAGTAGGGATTTTTCCTTCCTCCTGCACTCTGTTAATAAAAGTCTCTACGGGCATATCTTTCCATTCCGTGCCGTCCCGGAGCCGGGGCGACAGGGTGCGGCTCTCGGCCTCCCGGTCGCCGATGATCACCATGTAAGGAATCTTCTGGAGTTGGGCCTCCCGAATCTTGTAGCGCAGGGTTTCGGGGCGGCTGTCCAGTTCCACCCGCAGGCCCGCGGCCCGCATTAACTCCTGCACTTCCTGGGTGTAAGTATGCACCCTGTCGGTGATGGGCAGCAAGATGGCCTGGACCGGGGCCAGCCACACCGGGAAGGCCCCCGCGTAGTGCTCCACCAAGACACCCATAAATCGCTCTAATGACCCCAGGACCACCCGGTGGAGCATGGCCGGGCGGTGGCGCTGGCCGTCCGCGCCCACGTAAGTGAGATCGAAGCGCTCCGGCAAGGTGAAATCGCACTGGATGGTGGCGCACTGCCAGCGGCGTTGCAGCGCGTCCTTCAGTTTGACATCGATCTTGGGGCCGTAGAACGCGCCTTCCCCTTCGCAGATGGAATAAGGGATATTTTTTGTTTTTAAAGCGCTGTGCAGCGCTTTGGTGGCCAATTCCCATTCCGCGTCCGCGCCGATGGACTTCTCCGGCCGGGTGGAAAGCTCCACCTCGTATTCGAAGCCGAAGATGGTCATCACCTCGAAAACAAAATCCAGCACTCCCAGGATTTCGCTCTCCACCTGCTCCGGCATGCAGATAATGTGAGCGTCGTCCTGGGTGAACTGGCGCACCCGGGTAAGGCCGTGCAGCACCCCGGAACGCTCGTGGCGCAGGACCGTGCCCAATTCGAAGAAGCGCAAAGGCAGTTCCCGGTAAGAGCGCACCCGGGATTTGTAAATCAGCATATGGGCCACGCAGTTCATGGGTTTGACGCCGTAAAGGGTCTCTTCCACCTGGCTGAAATACATATGGTCCCGGTAGTTGTCCCAATGGCCCGAGCGTTTCCACAGGTCCGCCTTGAGCATCTGGGGGCCCATGACCATCTGGTAGCCCCGCTTGGCGTGTTCCCGGCGCTCGAAATCCTCGATGATTCCCCGCAGCACCGCGCCCTTGGGAAGGTAGATCACCAGCCCCGGTCCGGCTTCTTCTTCGATTAAAAACAGCCTTAATTCCCGGCCCAACTTCCGGTGGTCCCGGCGTTTCGCCTCTTCCAGAAGTTCCAGGTGCCGGTTAAGCTCCTCGGGGGTGGGAAACGCGGTGCCGTACAGCCGCTGCAACATCGGCCGTTTTTCGTCCCCCCGCCAGTAAGCGCCGGAGACGCCGGTGAGCTTGAAGGCCTTCAGGTAACCGGTGGAGGGGATATGCGGCCCCCGGCAGAGGTCCACAAAATCGCCCTGGCGGTAAAGGCTGACCTGGTCCGCGGGAATCTCTTCCAGAAGCTCCACCTTATAGTTCTCCCCCAGCTCTCGGAAGAGGCCGAGGGCTTCCTCTTTGGAAACTTCCTGGCGTCTAAAAGGCATGTCCGCGCCCACCAACTCGGCCATCCGGGCTTCAATCCGGTTCAAATCCTCAGGAGTAAAGGGCTCCGGCACGTCGAAATCGTAATAAAAACCTGCTTCAATGGCCGGGCCGATGGCTACTTTTACTCCCGGGAAAAGGGAACGGACCGCTTCCGCCATTACGTGGGCCGCGGAATGGCGCATGATCTCCAGTCCCTGGGGGGAATCCAGCCACACGGGGGCCACGGTGCAGTCATGCTCCAGGCTTATGCCCAGGTCCAGCAACTCCCCGTCCACGCTGGCGGCCACGGCCTTATGGTCCGCGGCCACTCCCAGGTCTTGAAGGGCTTGGGCCGCGGTGATCCCTGCGGGTTCTTCCCGGGTTTGGCCGTGGTCCAGGGTGACTTTAATCATGCGCTGCCCCAATAAAAAAAAGGCATCTCGGGCGTCCACAGGAGCTCTCCCAGATGCCGTTTCCTTTTACATAAGATCGAAATTCACGGATAGTGCCGTGCGACTCCTGTATCCCCCGGGCAAACCTCGCCCTCAAAATGGTAAATCAGCTCATTATTTCGCATAAATACCTGGGCAAGTCAAGACTTTTTACTTATTTTAAAGCGCGTTAGAAGAGAATCAAGGGAATGGAAAAAATTTACCACAAAGACACAGAGGACACAGAGTTTCACAGAGGAAAAGATTTTTGCTTTGGCGCCTTCCGCCAAAGCAAAATTATTATCTTTGTGCAACTCTGTGCTCTTTGTGTCTCCGTGGTGAAATCTTTTGCTTTTCCCATCCCCTTGCCGCCAACATCGCCCTGGACTTGACAGGAGGAAACGGCTACAGTAAATGGAAATCAAATTTTCACTAAATTTTGTCGAGATGGACTGATGTTGGTAATTTTTTTGATATTCTTCGCCGCGGGCTGGCTCTGGCCGGGACTCCTGGGCGCCGGGCCCGCGGCTCCCCCGGTCCCGGCCCCGGCTGCGGCCGGGGAAACCATTCCCTGGCCTTACTTCCGGGCGCCGGATAACGTTACTTTATGTGGAGAACCCGTACCCTTGAATGACCCCGCAGTCCGGGAAGACCTGGACCGGGAATTCACCATCACCGTCTGGAGCCGGTACCAAACCACCTTGTGGATCAAACGGGCCCATCGCTATTTTCCGGAAATCGATCGGAAAATCCGGGATTATAGGCTGCCCGCGGACCTGAAATACGTGGTCCTGGTGGAGAGCGACCTGCTGCTCAAGGCCCGGTCTTCCGCGGGGGCCCAAGGTCCCTGGCAGTTCATGGCCCCCACGGCCCAGCGCTTCCAACTCCGGACCAATGACGTCATCGATGACCGCCTGGAAATCTCCACGGCCACGGACGCGGCCCTGCGTTATCTCAAAGACCTGCACCGGCTTTTTCATAACTGGACCCTGGCCCTGGCCGCGTATAACTGCGGGGAAGGCCGGGTGCAAAAAGAAATGGCCGCCCAGGGGGTGAACGATTATTACCGCCTGAGTCTCCCTGCGGAAACGGAGCGTTACGTCTACCGCATCATTGCCGCCAAAATCGTCCTGGAGTCGCCGGGCCGGTACGGATTTGACATTCCCCCGGACCAGCTTTACTCCCCCTTGGATTACGATGAAGTTAATTTCTCCATCACCAAGGAAGTGCGGGTCAAGGCCCTGGCGGATGCCTGCGGCAGCTATTATAAAGCCATTAAGCGCCTAAATCCCTGGATCAAAGGGGCCACCTTGCCGCCAGGCACTCATATTCTGAAGGTTCCCAAGGGGACCGCGCCCCGGTTTAAGGAGGCGTACCAGCGGGGGCAAATCGGTTAATGATAGCTGTCAGCTTGCAGCGGTCAGCTTTTCGCTTTTCGCTTTTCGCTTTTAAAAAGAGAAACTCAAGTTATCATTTTTTTTAAGTCCCCCTTTTCTAAAGGGGGATTTAGGGGGATTTTTTCAATGGCTTATTAAAATCCCCCCTGCCCCCTTTAGTAAAGGGGAGGCAAATAATACGATTCAAGCGGCGTACTATGCACTCTGAAATATCAGTGTCCACGGGCAGCTCTTTTTAACTGATAGCTGATCACTGAAAGCTGAACGCTAATAGCTAATAGCTAATAGCCAAAAGCCAAAAAACCTTGAACTGTTTTGGGAGAGTGATTGAAAATCGCCGAGAAAGAAACCGTCTCACTTCTTATCACCGGGGCCTGGGTGCTGACCCAGAACCCGGAACGGGAAATATTCTCCCCCGGCGCGGTGGCCGTCCAGGGCGATGAAATCGTGGCCGTGGGGCCGCCGGGGGAACTCCTCCAACGTTATGCCCCCGGCAAGGTCCTGGATTATCCCCAGGGCTTGATTATCCCCGGTCTGATCAACGCCCATACCCACGCGGCCATGTCCCTGTTCCGGGGGTTGGCCGACGATCTCCCCCTGGAGGAGTGGCTCACCTCCCACATCTTCCCCGCAGAGCAAAAAATTAACGGTGATTACGTCTATTGGGGCACCAAGCTGGCGGTGGCGGAAATGCTGCTTTCCGGCACCACCACTTTTTGCGATATGTATCTCTGGGCCGGGAAGGTGGCCCAGGCCGCGGCGGAAACCGGCATCCGCGCGGTGGTGGGGGAAGTCCTATACGATTTTCCCTCCCCCAATTACGGCCCGCCCAGCGCGGGTTTATTGTACAGCGAAGAACTTTGCCGCACCTGGCAGGATCATCCCCTGGTGGGGGTGGCCATTCAGCCCCACGCGGTTTATACCTGCTCACCCGATTTGCTCAAGCAATGCGGGGAGTTGGCGGAGCGCTTTAACGCCCGTCTCATTATCCATCTGTCCGAGACTCCCAGGGAGGTGACGGACTGCCAGGCCAAATACGGGGCCACCCCGGTGGGGCACTTATACGAGCTGGGACTCGTTACGCCCCGTCTGCTGGCCGACCACGGGGTGGTGCTCACGGATGCAGATATGGAGATACTGGCCGCAGGCGGCGCGGGGGTGGCCCACTGCCCGGAGAGTAACATGAAGCTGGCCTCAGGCATCGCGCCAGTGGTGGACCTCCTGAAACGGGGAGTGCCGGTGGGCCTGGGCACCGACGGCTGTGCGTCCAACAACAACCTGGACCTGCTCCAGGAGATGGACACCGCGGCCAAGCTGCAAAAAGTCCATCGCCTGGACCCCACGGCCCTGCCCGCGACCGCGGCCCTGGACCTGGCCACCGTCAACGGCGCCCGGGTCCTGGGGCTGGAGAAAGAGGTGGGCGCGCTTATTCCCGGCTTGAAGGCCGATCTGGCAGTCATCGACCTGGACCAGCCACACTTGACCCCGATATATGACCCTTATTCCCACCTGGTTTACGCCGCCAGCGGTGCGGACGTCCAGACCGTGCTGGTTAACGGCCGGGTAGTGGTCCAAGACCGGCGGCTGATCACCTTTGATCTGGAAGAAACCCTGGCCCGGGCCCGGGAATTGGCTGCTGGTTTGCATAAATAACTCTAATTAATTCCGAGATTTAGTCCGAAAAAATAATATTAGGTCCCAGTATTTCAGAATACGATAGCGGTGACTGGGCTAAGCCCGGTTGCGCCGCCAGCGAGGAGGCCGAATAGATGCCGGTTAGAATGATTTCCCGGAGGCGGGAACCGCGTCGCGTGACCATCAAACTGATTGATGGCTCGATGATCAAGGGGCAGGTGAATCTCTACCACGAAGAAATGACCATGAACCGGGTCAGCGATCTTTTCCTCAGGGTCAAGGAGCCTTTCATTGTGGTCTTTGGGACCACCATTAACAGGAAAAAAGACCGGGCGATCATCGTCAACAAACAAAATATTCTGTGGGTCCTCCCGGAAGAAGAGTAGCCGGTCCCGGGAGGCAGGCAAGCGGGATCAGCTCCGGGCGATGAGGAAGACCCCCAGGCAGGTGACCAGGATGCCGGCCATGCGGGTGAAAGAGACCGCTTCCCCGAACATGATCCGGGCCAGGATGGCGGTAAAGACGTATCCCAGGCTGATCAAAGGATAAGCGTAACTCACCTCCGCCTTGGCCAGCACGATGAGCCAGACCAGGAAGCCCAGGCCGTAGCAGACCAGGCCCAAGAGCACGTTCAGATTGGTGGCCGCCTTCAGGAAGACCGGAGGGAGGGTGCTCAGGGAAATAGTAAAGTTGCCCATTTGAGACATGCCGTATTTCAAAGAGAGCTGGCCTGCCACGTTGAGAATCACGTCCAGGAAAATCAGGCCCAGCACCACGTATTTAATCATTGCGCGATTTCCTTCTTCAGCTATTATTTCCTTAAGATATTTAACCAAGAAGTATCGGTAATGTTAACCCCGGATGCAAGAAAATAATCCCCTTAGCCCCCCGGTCTCCACCTTGATTCACCGCCTAGACCCCCGGACCAAGCTGGCCTTGCTGCTGGCATCCTTCGTCGCGGTTCTGCTGCCCCAAAGCCCTGCCATCGTGGGAATTGGTACCCTTCTGGTCCTGCTGCATCTGTCCCTGGCCCGGGCCTGGGGGGAGCTTTACCGCCTCCGTTGGCTCATTTTGATCCTGGCGCTGTTCAGTCTGGCGGTTTGGTCGGTGCTGGCCCAGGGGCCGACACTGCTTTTCTGGCGGGTGAGCCGGGAATCCCTGGCCTTTGGGGTAGCCACCTTCCTGAAGTTGGGGACCATGATGGTGGCCGGGTTGGTTCTTCTGGCCACCACCCGGGTGGAAGAGCTGTTTGTGGGGCTGGTGAAACTACGGCTTCCCTTTGCGGGCGCGTTTGCCTTCGCCCTGGCCCTGCGTTGGGTGCCCGAAGTGTTTGCCACCGCCCAGAGGGTGAAGGAGGCCCAGGAAGCCCGGGGTCTGGTGTGGGAAGAAGGAGGTCTTTTAACCCGCCTGAAACGCCATTTGCCCTTGCTCGCGCCCATTTTTCTTCTTACCCTGCGGCGCAGCCAGACCATGGCCTGGGCCCTGGAGACTCGAGGCTTCCAGATGCTTCCCCAGCGCACCTACCTTTTGGAAATCCGCATGGCCCCCCGGGATTGGCTGGCCCTGGGCTTGGCCGGTGCTTTACTGGCAGGGTTCGTGGCCATGCACTTGGCGGGTTGGGACCGGATACCCGGGTTGAGGTTGTAAAAAGGATTTCTCACGCCAAGACGCAAAGGGGCAAAGGCGCAATATTAAATTTAAAGGGGCATGGCCTTAAGGCGTGCCCCTTAAATATTTCTTGCATCCTTTATTTGCGACTTGGCGTCTTGGTGTGAGTTTTTTTATTTAATTTTCGAGGTTATTCCACCTCGACCTTGGTAAAGATCACCTTTTTCCTTCCGTGCAGCCCTCCATCCCGGGGGAAATGAATATTGAGACTGATTATTTCCTGGGAACCGGGAAGAATTTTTCCTCGATGGAGGATAGTTGCATTTTGTTTGCCGGCGTATCCGCCCGAACATTCAAACCTTCCTTGGATTTCCTTAACCACTTGTTTGCTGATATTTTCCACCGTTATGTTAATGGTGGCCCATCCTCCCCCCGCTTTGCGTCCGGCCTTGTCCTCAATTTTTACCACCCGCAAATAAGGTGAGGAAGTGGAATCCGGCCTGGAGGTGGAGTCGGACCTGGAACCGGAGTCTTTCATGGGGGAGACAGCAGCCTGGGAACCGGAGTAAGCTTTGAAGTCCGGATTTTTACTCAAGGCGTCGCCCAAGAAAAGGTAACTATAATTAAGGAGAAAGAAGAACCCCAAGGCGACCGCGCAGATTCCCGCAATCAGGCGCCAATCTTTCATATTTCATCTCCGGCATGATAATAAAAGCTGGGTTATATTAATTTTTTCGGGTGTGCCAGGGGAAAACTTAAAGAAAGGGATATCTCACGCTTAGACGCAAGGCGCAAAGTCACAAGATAAATTTCAAGGGACACGGCTGATGCCGTGCCCCTTAGAAATTTGGCGTCTTGGCGCGAGATAAATTTTTCACACCCTGGTTTTCAGACACCGGCCAGTCCTTTGCCGGTAAACCCACTCCAGGGCCAGACACACCGGAAGCAGCGCCACCATAGTTACCAGCGCGGCTTTGGCGTTTTGATAGATGTACACGGAAAGAATGACAAACATGGCTAGGCAGGTTAGCATGGCGCCCCAGACCAGCGATTTTTTGGCCCCGGTCTGCCGGATGACCCGCAGATGGGCGGCGTTGACACAGGCGTAGATGAACAGAAAAGCCCCGCTGCCCATCATCGCCACCCCGGAAAGGTCGAAGCACAGGACAAACAGGATAACCAGCCCCGCGGTGATAAACAGACCCTCTTCGCTGCGGCTCCAGACCTTTCTGGCAAAAAAATCTGGCAGTTCCCCGTCCCGGGCCAGCATATAACTGATATTGGCGCCGCCGTAGAGGGTGGCGTTGATGGCCGAGGCCGTGGAGAAGAGGGCGCCCACGGCTATGAGCTTAAAGCCCCAGAGACCCAGGAAAGGTTTGGCGGCTTCGGCCAGGGCGTAGTCCCGGGAGGCGGCGATGGCGGCAATGTCCAGGTTGCCGATGACCGCCAGGGAGACGGCCAGGTAAATGAGGATTACCAGGACGACGCTTAAATACAAGGCCCGGGGCAGGAGCTTCCGGGGATCGGCCATGTCCTCCGCGGCGTTGGTCACCAGCCCGAAGCCTTCATAGCCGATGAAGAGGATGCCGGCCCCGAACAACCACTCTTGTCCGGCCGGCCAGAGACTGGGCGAAAAGTAAGGCAAGTGCAGGAAAAAAACCCCGGCCCCCGCGAACAGCAGCAGGATGGCCAGCTTCACCCCGACAATCACCGACTCCCACCGGCCCATGGCCCGGGCCCCCAAAAAGTTGACCCCTGTGAACAGCAGGACTATGCCCACCCCCACGGCTTTAGGCAGCCAGATGGGCGCTGGAGACGGCACGAAGGTCATGGCGTAACCCACAAACCCCTGCGCGTACAAGGCCAGGGCGATGATGTACCCGAACCACATATAAAGGTTGAGACCGCCGCTGATGACCCCGTCGCCGAAACCCTGCACCAAAAATTCCACCGCCCCGCCCGCCGACGGGAAGCGCACCCCTAACCGGGCGTAGGAATAGGTGGTGAAAAGGGCCACAACCCCACCGATGAGGAAGGAGATCCACATGGCGTTGCCCGCGGTCTGGGCCACCACCCCCAGGATGGAAAAGATCCCGGCGCCCACCATGCCACCGATGCCGATGGCGACGGCGGCCGGCAGACCGATCTGCCCACGGGTGGGGCTGGAGGAAGAATTCGTAATCATAACGTTTATTTTTAACATGTTCTAACGCCAAGGTGCAAAAGGGCAAAATAAATTTAAGGGGCACGGCTGCAGGTGTGCCCCTTAAATTGATTATTTGCGTTCTTTCTTTGCGTCTTGGCGTCTTTGCGTGAGGTATCTTTTTAAAAAATCGCTCTGGCTAATTCCCAAACCTTGGGGGAGCGCCATACCTGGGACTTAAACAATTCCCGCAGGTAGATAAATTCCTTGGGCAGGCGGTCGAAAAAATTATCGAACAGCTCCTCGTGGGATCTTGCCTCCTTGGCCGCTTCGGCACGATCCACCGACATGAGTTCGTAGAAAGTCTCCGGATCGTATTCCAGCCCGTCCCAATGGATATCCTGATGCCGGGGCATAAAGCCCATGGGGCTTTCCACGCCGTAACCCCGGCCCCGCACCCGATCGACCACCCATTTGAGCACCCGGAGGTTTTCGCCGAACCCGGGCCACATGAAATTGCCGGCATCATCCTTTCTGAACCAATTCACCCGGAAAATGCGCGGCGGGTTGGCCAAATGCCGGCCGATATTCAGCCAGTGGCTCCAGTAGTCAGCCATGTTATAGCCGCAAAAGGGCAGCATGGCCATGGGGTCCCGCCGCATGGTCAGCCCTTCTTCGGCTGCCGCGGTAGCTTCGGAAGCCATGGTCGCGGCCAGATACACACCATGGGTCCAGTTGAAGCCCTGAAAGACCAGGGGGACATGTTTACTCATCCGGGCCCCGAAAATAAAGGCCTTGATGGGAACGCCCTCGGGATTATCCCATTCGGGATCAAAAGTCGGACACTGTTGGATGGGCGCGGTAAACCGGGCATTCGGGTGAGCCGCAAGGCGGCCGCAATCCGGAGTCCAATCCTGCCCCTTCCAGTCGAGCAAATGCGCCGGAGGTTCATCAGTCATCCCCTCCCACCACACGTCGCCGTCATCCGTAAGCGCCACATTGGTGAAAATGCAGTTCCTGGTCAGGGTCAACATGGCATTGGGGTTAGATTTCATGGAAGTGCCCGGAGCCACCCCGAAAAACCCGGCCTCCGGATTAATGGCCCTGAGGGTCCCTTCATGATCGGGTTTAATCCAGGCAATGTCGTCGCCCACGGTGAACACTTTCCAACCTTCAAATCCCTTGGGGGGCACCATCATGGCAAAGTTGGTTTTGCCGCATGCGCTGGGGAAAGCCCCGGCCACATAGGTTCTTTCGCCCTCGGGGTCTTCCACTCCCAAAATCAACATATGCTCCGCCAGCCAGCCTTCATCTTCGGCCATGACCGAAGCGATGCGGAGGGCAAAGCATTTTTTGCTCAAAAGCGCGTTTCCCCCATAACCGCTGCCGAAGGAATACACGGCCCGCTCTTCAGGAAAATGCGTGATATAGGTATTATCCGGATTACAAGGCCAGGGCACGTCTTTTTGGCCAGGCGCCAAGGGTGCGCCCACGGAGTGGAGGCAGTGGACAAAATGGCTATCGTCGCCCAGGACGTCCAGCACCGCCTGGCCCATGCGGGTCATGATGCGCATATTTACCGCCACATACGCGGAATCCGAAATCTCCACCCCGATATGGGCGATGTGGGAACCCAAAGGCCCCATGCTGAAAGGAATGACGTACATAGTGCGCCCGCGCATGCAACCGGCAAAGAGGCGCATCAATTTTTCTTTCATTTCCACGGGGTGGAGCCAATTGTTCGTGGGTCCCGCGTCGGCTTTATTGAGGCAGCAAATAAAGGTGCGGCTTTCCATGCGGGCCACGTCCCGGGGGTCGGAGCGGCTGAGAAAACTATTGGGGCGTTTTGCCGGATTCAGGCGGATAAAAGTCCCGGTCTCCACCATTTGGTCGCAAAGGCGCCGATATTCTTCATCCGAACCGTCGCAGATATAGATGCGGTCCGGTTTTGTGAGGTCAGCCACCGTCTTAATCCAGCTGAGGAGGGAACTATTGTTGGTCTTAGCGCCGGTTATTTCGATATCTTGCATTGACGACCTCCTGGAACCATGGTCAATATGGAAACGAGGTTTTCCGTCATAATCAGCCAAAAATAGACCACTTCGCTCCTACTATTCAGTCCTTCTCGGCCCATTTATTGAATTTATTTTGCAATCTATGCGCTATCTCGTTATCGGGAAGGGCCAACCCCGATTTAATTAAGTAGCCGTTAATAAACAATTTATTGGCCAAATAAACATAGGCTTCGATCTTATCCTTTGTTTCTCCCAGATCCACATTAATGCAGTCGTCATATTTCAGAATTATCTTTTTCCCCAAGACCTTGTGGCGCAAATAATCCTTGGCCGCGTCCCGGTCGGTTATCTTGACTCCGAGAAAACCTACATTTTGACCGGTGCTCAATCTTAAGGTTTTCCCATCCACAATCTCAGCAACCTTAGGGAGGTCGTCTCTCTTAAAATCTCCCTTTCCAGCATTCACTGGGGGCCTTGCGTCCTGGATGCCGGGAATATAGCCAATATTCGGGAGATTAGCAATTTCTTTATCTCTTTTAATGATCTGAATATTCCCATTAAGGGGTAATTTTCCTTTCAAGCCCATTTTCTCTTCTATCAGCGGTAAAAAACTTTCATTTATTTCATAACCCACGCTATTGCGTCCCAATTCCAGAGCCGCTTTCACGGTAGTACCGCTCCCCAGGAAGGGGTCCAACACTGTGTCTCCCACAAAAGTAAACATACGGATAAGGCGGCGGGGCAGTTCTTCGGGGAACATGGCTTCATGGCCCACCTGCTTGGCGCCCCCGAAGCGCCAGTGGCCGGAGAAATATTCCTTCCATTCCTCCTTGGTTAATTTCGAGGCTTCTTTGATTTCCCTGGCTACCGCCCTACCCTTCCCCGGCTTCTTGAAAATCAGGATAAATTCGTAGTCGATCTCCACCAGGCCGTTGGGGGGATAAGGGTAGGAGCCCATGACCACGGCCCCGCCGCTGGGGTTCATGGTGGTCTTTTTCTGCCAGATGATGGAGCCCAGGAAATCGAAGCCGACCTGCTCGCACTGACAGATGAATTCCGCATGCAGAGGAATTATTTTGTAGCGCCCATAAACACTGGAGCGGGCGAACTGGTCGCCGATGTTGATGCACAGCCGGCTGCCTTCCCGTAAAACCCTAAAGCATTCGGCCCAGGTATGATAGAGGTCAATTAAGTATTCATGCAGGCTCTGGCCGTAGCCTATCTGACCGGGGACGCCGTAATCCTTAATATGCCAGTATGGCGGGGAGGTGACTGCCAGGTCTACGGACTGGTCGGCCAATTCCGGCATGGCCCGGCTGTCACCGATAATGATGTGGGCGGAAACAGTCATAAAAAGATTCACCACAAAGGCACCAAGACACAAAGTTACACCAAGAAATATTAAATCCTTTGACGCTACAGCGTCAAAGGATTTATTTTTTCCCTTTGTGAACCTTTGTGTCTTAGTGTCTTTGTGGTAAGTTTTTTATTTAGCCAACCACTTCAAGCCTTGTCTCAAGAGGTCTTCCACCGTGGCTGCGCCCTGGCCCCGGGCCATATCCAGGGCCTTTTCCGCCACGTTTTTGGAATAGCCCAGATTGAGGAGCGCGGAGAGCGCGTCCTGGTAGGGGTGGTCCGCGGCGACGCCGGGCCGGGGGCGGGCGCTGATGATCACCTTGCCTTTCAGTTCCAGGAGGATGCGGTCCGCGCTCTTTTTGCCGATTCCGGGGATGCCCGCCAACCGCCGGGAATCATTGATGCTAAGCGCCTCCTCGAAGTCCTGGGGGGAGATGCCGCTCAGGATTTTTAGGGCCAGGCCCGGGCCGATGCGGGGGATGTCCAGGAGCTTCAGGAAGAGGTCTTTTTCTTCGTGGGTAAGGAACCCGTAAAGGTTGAGCGCGTCGTCCTGGATACGGGTATGGATTTGCAGCCGGACGGCGACCGGGGGTTCGGGCAGGGCATAGAAGGTGGACCAGGGAATCTTCACCAGATAGCCCACTCCGCCCACCTTGACGATGGCCTGGTCCGGGGTTTTGTCCAGGAGTTCGCCTTCGAGGAAACCGATCATTTAAATACCGTTTTTCGTTTTTCGTTTTTCATTAAAAAGAGGTTCATGGCGGGCTACCGTTTTCAGTAATTGCTTTTCCCCAACTATACTTGCACTTCCGGCATTCCCAGCGCTTGCTGTCCCGGGTAACTTCGCAGCCGCCGAGTTCGACCCTGCCTCTATCTATAGCCCGTTTCAGGTCGGCATCCAATATCGGCTCGCCATAGAGAATGTATATCACCCGGTCCGATTTGCATCTGGGGCAGGAAACCGGCGCATCCCAGGGCCGCGGGTCTTTTGCTTGGGCTAATGTTAGCAGGGAAAACAGGAAAAGAACCGCTCCAGTAAGCGCGATCACGACTCTAAGCCGGTCCCTATCAATCATTTCGAAACCTACTTCCAGCGTTATCGTGAATCAGCCTCGCAGGGGTATGCCAGACGAAATACCCCCCTTTTCTAAAGGGGGGTAGGGGGGATTTTATAAGCACCTGAAAATCCCCCTAAATCCCCCTTTAAAAAAGGGGGACTTAAAACCTGCCCTTACAACTAGTTACTGGTTGCGTACCGATCTGACCCTCGTAATAGGTTTTGAAATAGGTTCTAACACTCTTACCGAAAACCGAAAACTGAAAACCGAATACCGTCATCCCTTGGGCCAACGGCTGTGGAAGAGATGGCAAACGCTCACCGCCAGGGCGTCCGCCGCGTGTTCGTTGGTGATTTTCAGGCCCAGGAGGTGTTCGATCATTAGCTGCACCTGGGCCTTGGTGGCCTGGCCGTAGCCCACCACCGCCTTCTTCACGGTGGTGGCGGAATACTGAAAAATAGGGAGGGAAGACTGGGCCGCGGCCAGGAGGACCACGCCCCGGACCTGCCCCAGGATGAAGGCGCTGCGCACGTTGCTGGCCAGGAAAATTTCTTCCAGGGCCAGGGCCTGGGGCCGGTGCTGTTGGATCAATTCTGTCAGGCCGTCATAGATTTGACGCAGGCGATTTTCCAGGGCAGCGCGGGACCCCGCATGGATGCGCCCGGAGGCCAGGTGCAGGAGTTTCTCACGCTCCTCCTGAATAACGCCGAACCCGGTGTCCCGGGAACCCGGGTCCACCCCCAGGACCACCTGGCTCACATCAACGCCTCCAGGAGCTGGTCGGGAATATCGAAATTGGCGAAGACGTTGTTCACGTCATCGTGGTCTTCCAGCATTTCCACCAGCTTCACCACCTGCTGCGCGGGCTTTTCCTCCTCGATGCGCACCGTGTTTTTGGGACGCATTTGCAGCTCCGCCAGGGTAGTTTGAAAGCCTTTGGCCTCCAGGGCCTCTTTCACTTCCACAAAGCTTGCCGGGTCGGTGAGGACCTCAAACTGGGTCTCATCGCTCTGGAGGTCTTCCGCGCCGCACTCCAACGCGGCCTCCAGGAGTTCGTCTTCTTTGACGCTCTCCCGGTCAAAGACGATGACCCCTTTTTTGTCGAACATCCAGGCCACGCACCCGGGCTCGCCCAGGTTGCCCCCGTATTTGGTGAGAAGATGGCGCACGTCGGAAACGGTGCGGTTTTTGTTGTCGGTCAAGCTCTCCACCATCAGGGCCACCCCCGCGGGGCCGTAGCCTTCCAGGATGACTTCTTCCAGAGCCGCGCCGCCGCCTTCGCCGGTGCCTTTGCGGATAGCTTTCATCATATTGTCTTTGGGCAGATTTTCCGCCTTGGCCGCGGCGATGGCGGCTCTAAGCCTAGGATTGCCCGCGGGATCGCCGCCGCCTAGGCGAGCGGCCACGGTAAGCTCCTTGGTGAGCTTGCCGAAGATCTTACCCCTCTTGGCGTCCACCGCGCCTTTTTTGCGTTTGATGGTGCTCCACTTGGAATGGCCGGACATCTTGGCTATTCCTCCTTAAATTTTTTCACCACTAAGACACCAAGACACAAAGTTTCACAAAGTAAATTTTTTTCCTTTGACGCCTTGGCGTCAAAGGAAAATTAATAATTCTTTGTGCCCCTTTGTGCTCTTTGTGTCTTTGTGGTTAATGTTTTTACTTTTTTCGTTTGCTCAGGGCCAGGAGGTAAATCTCCTTGCTGGCCGTGCGGGAGCCCTCGGGCTTCACCCGGCGGCAGTCCTTAAACGCGGCCGCGAGCTCCTTAACCAGGGCCTCGACCCCGGGCCCTTCGAAGACCTTTACCAGAAAGAATCCCCTGGGACGCAGCAGTTTCTTGGCCCAATCCCACGCGGCCCGGGCCAGGTCCAGGGAACGCTGCTGGTCCACCTCCCGGATGCCGGTGGTCTTGGGCGCCATATCGCTGACCACCGCGTCAAAAGAATCGCTTAAGGCTTTGACCGCGTCCAGATCCTCCCCGCCCACCTCTCCCAGGATAAAGCGAATGGGCGGCGTCACCGCGATGGCCAGGGGATTCACGTCCACTCCCACCACCAGGCCATTGGGCCCCACCTTAGAGGCAAGATACTGCAGCCAGGACCCGGGGCTGCAACCCAGGTCCAACACTCGCTGGCCCGGGTGCAGCAAATGGTACTTGTCGTCCAGCGCCTTTAATTTATACACGGCCCGGGCCACGTATCCTTCGGTCCGGGCTTGGTCGCGGTAGAGGTCGGGCACCCCGGGGCGGGGCATGTCAGAGCGCCTATCTAAGTAAATTAACTGGATTTCTTTTAACATAGGAGGGCTTTTTTCGCAATCAAAAAGCCTGGGAAAGACTAACCACAAAGACACCAAGACACAACGGTTCACCAAGAAAGATATTTTTGCCTTTGACGCCTGGGCGTCAAAGGCAAAATGATTTTTCCTTCGTGTCTCTTGGTGTTCTTGGTGTCTTCGTGGTGAGTCTTTTTACTGTTTGTCAATATTTTGACAAAGCCGTGTATCTTTGACAGGTTTTTCGCCGCCAACTTTGACGCCGAAACATATTTCCACCAATTTTCCAAGAGTTGCCACATCCTTTGCCATCTTTCCCGGCTGGCACAATCATTGCTCCCTAAGGAAAAAAATTGCGCGTAAGGAGCGCGTTAGATGGCCCGAGAAAAAGAGTTACCCCCGGAGGTGTTGGAGGAAGCCCCTCCCCCGCCCAAAGGGAAATTGAAAAAAATCATCATCCTGGTGGTCCTGCTGGTGGTGTTGTTAGGCGGCGGCGCTTTTGCCTACTTTGCCCTGTTCGACGAGCCGACTCCTGCAAAAGAAAAACATGTGGAAAAAGCCATGATGTCCCTGGAGCCGTTCCTGGTCAACCTCGCGGACAAAGACTCCCGGCGCTATCTCAAGGTGAAGATCGACCTAGAAGTGGAAAACGAGAAGGCGGTGAAAGAACTGGAAAAGTCCATGCCCCGCATCCGGGACCAGCTTATTTTCCTTCTCAGCAGCAAAAGTTACCAGGATATCTCCACGCCGGAAGGCAAGCTCCAGTTGAAGAAAGAGGTTATGGCCCGGCTGGGGACCTTACCCATGGGCAAGAAAATCAGCGGCGCGTATTTCACCGAATTTGTGGCCCAATAGGAGAGCAAGGTGACCAAGGTTCTATCCCAGGAAGAAGTCGATGCCCTACTCAAAGGCATGATCGAGGGGGAAATCGACGTTGAAACCGAACACGGCGTTCCCGAAGAAGGCGTAATCAACTACGATTTTACTTCCCAGGAACGGATCATCCGGGGCCGCATGCCCACCCTGGAGGTGATCAACGAGCATTTCGCCAGGGCCTTCCGGGTTTCTCTGTCTATGACCCTGCGGCGCACCGTGGACATCCAGACCAATTTTGTGCAGATGGTGAAATTCGGTGAGTTCCTCCGCTCCCTGCCGCTGCCCAGCAGTTTTCATATCCACAAGATGGACCCTTTGCGGGGCCAATGCCTGATGGTGGTGGACAGCAAACTGGTCTTCGCCCTGGTGGAATGCTTCCTGGGTGGCAGCGCCAGAACCCGGTTCAAGATCGAAGGCCGGGATTTCACCACCATTGAACGCCGCCTGATCAACAAGGTGGTGCTCATGGCCTTTCAGGACCTGGAAAAGGCCTGGGCCCCGGTGCATCCGGTGAAGATGCACCTGGTGCGGGTGGAGATCAATCCCATGTTTGTGGGTATCGCCACCCCCAACGACATTGTGGTGATCAGCAAGTTCCAGGTGGAAATGGAACAGACCGACGGCTTCATCACCGTGTGCATCCCCTACTCCACCATCGAACCCATCAAGGGCAAGCTGTATTCCGGGTTCCAGAGCGAACAGCTGGAGTTGGACAGCCGCTGGACCGCCCGGATTCACGAGCAGCTCCATGACATGGCGGTGAACGTGGTGGTGGAGCTGGCCTCCACGGTGATGACCGCCAAGGACGTGATGAACCTGTCAGTGGGGGACATCATCACTTTTGACAAAAAAGTGACCGATCCTTTGCTGGCCAAAGTGGAAGGCATCCCCAAATTCCTGGGCACCGCCGGGCAGGTCCGCAACGCCAAGGCTTTTCAGCTGCGCAGCATGCTTTACACACCGGCCCATTAAGTAAGCAATATTGGAGGGTAAGGAAACTATGGCATCAGACGGGAATTCCCAAAGAGTGCAAGATTACGACTGGGAAGCGGCCCTGAGCGACAAAAAGGTGGATCCAGAGACGGATTCCGGAGCCGATTTCGACCTGGATTTCGGGGGTGGGGCTCAAGCCGGGAAAAAACCGGCAGGCCACCAAAACCTGGACCTGCTTCTGGACATCCCCCTGGAAATCACCGCGGAACTGGGCCGGGCCAAGATGATCATTAACGATCTGCTGCAATTAGGCCAGGGCTCGGTTATCGAGCTGAATAAGCTGGCCGGCGAACCCCTGGAGATCATGGTCAACCAGAAGCTCATCGCCCGGGGGGAAGTGGTGGTGGTCAACGAAAAGTTCGGCATCCGCCTGACCGACGTCATCAGCCCCTTGGAACGCATCAAACAGCTTTCCTGAAGCGGGGAGATGATGGATTTCGGGGGATGGGTCCAGGGGTGGGGCTGGCTGGTGACCGCCGCCCAGGAGACAGCCGGGTTAGCCGCAGGCGGCAGCGCCGCGGCCCCGGAATTTCCTTTTTGGCAGCACCTCTTCCGGGTGGTGGTAGTGCTGGGCGGCATGTTGGCCGTCTTGGTCCTGGGACTCTATTTGTGGAAGAGATCAGGACTTCTTAAGCTGCAAGTGGGCTCCCCCTTGATTCAGGTGCTGGCCACCCATTACCTGGCTCCTAAGAAGGCCCTGATCCTGGTGGCGGTGGGTAAGGAAAGGCTGCTCCTGTCCAGCGCGGGAGATCAGTTGCACCTGGTGGCTTCCCTCGCGCCGGAGGCCGCGGCCGCGCGGACAAAACCGGTGCATCCGGCCCCTCCTGAAAAAATTTAATGGCTCGATTTAGGGGACGCGAGATGAACAAGACCAAGATCCTGCTCTGGGATGAAAAGAGCATACTACTAGAGGAAAACGACCGATTGGATTTCTCGGCGCAACACTCCAATGTCGAAACTTTACCCCATGATGTGATGGAAGGCGACACTGCTGTCGAGAGTCTCAGGATCGTGATCCTTTGCTCCGGTCCCCGGCAAAGTCCTGCAACTGTCTCTGAGGAATTTAAAAAGGTGTGGTGATGGCCCGCATTTTTAAAGTCGCCCTGCTGTTTCTCCTCTGCCTGCTGGTCAAGCCCGGCTTGGCCGCACCCGCACCGGCATTAGGCCCCCTGGACCAATTCCTGGCTCCGGAGCGTTTGAGCCTGTCCCTCCAGCTTCTGCTCCTTCTCACCGTTCTCTCCCTGGCTCCGGCCTTGATGGTTATGGTCACTTCCTTCACCAGGCTGGTGGTGGTCTTTTCCTTTTTGCGCCACGCGCTGGGCACCCAGCAGATGCCCCCCAACCAGATACTCATCGCGCTGTCGCTGTTTCTTACCTTCTTTATCATGGCCCCGGTATGGCAGGAAATCCAGGAGAAATCGGTCACCCCTTACATCAATCAAAAGATGGCCGGAGACGAGGCGGTGAAAAAGGGTTTGGAACCCTTGCGGGCTTTCATGTTGAAGCAGACCCGGGAAAAGGACCTGGGCCTGTTCGTCTCCATTACCAAGACTCCTAAGCCCAAAAACGCCAACGAAGTGCCCATCTCCGCGATGATTCCCGCGTTCATGATCAGCGAACTGCGGACCGCGTTCGAGATCGGTTTTCTCCTTTACCTGCCCTTTCTGATTATCGATATGGTGGTGGCTTCGGTGCTTCTGTCCATGGGCATGATGATGCTGCCCCCGGTGATGATTTCTCTAGTTTTTAAGATTCTGCTTTTCGTCCTGGTGGACGGCTGGAACCTGGTGGTGGGTTCCCTGGTTAAGAGCTTTCAGTGACCCGAACAAAGGAGGAGAAATGACCCCGGAAACGGTGATCGGCCTCGCCCGGCAGGCCATCCAGGTTACTCTGTTGGTATCCCTGCCCATCCTGGGTATCGGTTTGGTGGTGGGAGTAGTCATCAGCCTGGTGCAGGCCGCCACCCAGATCCAGGAAATGACTTTGACCTTTGTGCCCAAAATCGTTTCCATTTTCGTGGGCCTGCTGTTGCTCCTGCCCTGGATCATGAACCATCTGGTGGGTTTTACCGCCGAGGTTTTCGGCAACATTCCCAACTACGTGCGCTGAAGGACCTCCAGATGTCTGACCTGATCCTGCAAATGCAGCAATTTTTCCTGGTGGTGATCCGGGTGGGTTGCATTCTTTTTTTGCTGCCCATCTGGGACAGCCGCCTCATCCCCGCGCAGGTCAGGATCTACTCCATTCTGATAATTTCTTTGGCGCTGACCCCGGTGGTGGCCGGCAGCCTGCCCCCGTTCCCCCAAACCTGGCTGACCATAGTGGGCCTGGTGCTTCGGGAATTTCTCCTGGCCCTGTCTTTGGGCCTGGTGGTGCGCTTCGTCTTCTCCGGCATCCAGATGGCCGGCGAATTGATCGGCGTGCAAATGGGTTTCGGTATGGTGACGCTGCTCGATCCCCAGAGCGGCGTTCCCACTTCCCTGATTGCGGATTTGCTGATGCTGACGGCCACCGTGCTGTTTCTGGCGGTGGACGGCCATCATCTGCTTCTGGTGGTTTTGGCCCAAAGTTTTGGGGAGGTGCCGGTGGGCGGCCCGCCGCTGATACCCGGCAGCCTCTTTTCTTTCATGTTGCCCCTGGGAAGTTTGATGTTTCAATTGGCGGTGAAACTGGTGGCCCCCATTATCCTGGTCCTTTTTTTGACCCAGATCGCCATGGGCCTGGTGGCCCGCACTGTCCCCCAGGTGCAGGTGATGATCCTGGCCTTCCCGTTGACCATCTTTCTGGGATTGGGTTTCCTATTTTTGACCATGCTCTTCATCGGCCCCTTTCTGGCCGGTAAGTTTGCCTGGTTCAAGGGCCCGTTGTTCCAGGTCTTGAAGGCCTGGCACGGTTGAATGACAGTTTTCAGTTTTTGGTTTTTAGTTTTTAGTAAAAAAATAACAATTACTAATTGATAGCTCTTAACCTGGAAAATCTGCCTTGAGGGAATCTAAAAAAAAGAACCAAAAACTAAAAACTAAAAACGGTTTAACAAATGTCGGACGATTACCAGGACAAAACAGAACAACCTACACCTAAGCGCCGGGCCGAGGCCCGGAAAAAGGGGAAGGTTGCCAAAAGCCGGGACCTGTCCGCGGCCCTGGTGCTTCTTACCGGCCTGTTGAGTCTGATCATCTGGGGACCGATGCTGGGGCGGAAGATCATGGAAATGTTGCCGCTCTACCTGGGGCAAGTCCGGCCAGGGCTGGTGGGTCCCAACCAGATGGCCCCCATTTTCATGGGCTTCGGCCTGACCCTGGTGGGGCTGCTGACCCCCATTTTTCTCAGCCTTTCCGCGGCCGCAATTCTGGGCACTTATGCCCAGGTGGGAAAAATCTTTTCCACCGAGACCATCACCCCGGATTTGAGCCGGATTCAGCTTTTTAAAGGGATACAGCGTTTCTTCTCCCTGAACACTTACGTGGAATTGGCCAAATCCATGGCAAAAATCGCGGTCATCGGTCTGGTGGCCTATTACTCGGTGAAGCGCGAGATCCCGAGTTTTATGCCTCTGCTGGACCAGGAAGTGGGCCAGGTGTTGCTGCATCTCACGGGCACCGCCTTCCGGGTCACCGCCCGCATCATCCTGGCTTTGCTGGTCCTGGGGGCCTTTGACTATCTTTATCAGCGTTACCAGTTCGAAAAGAACCTGAAAATGACCAAGCAAGAGGTCAAGGATGAGATGCGCCAGGTGGAAGGCGATCCCAAGGTCAAGGCCCGGATGAAAAGCATCATGCGGCAGATGGCCACCAAGCGCATGATGGCCGCGGTGCCGGAGGCCGATGTGGTGATCACCAACCCCACCCACTATGCGGTGGCCCTGAAATACGACAGCGCCACCATGGTGGCCCCCCAGGTGGTGGCCAAGGGCCGGGGCTTTGTCGCGCTGAAGATCATCGCTCTGGCCCAAGACGCAGGCGTCCCCCGGGTGGAGAACCAGGCATTGGCCCGTTCCCTCTACCGCAAGGTGGAGGTGGGCAAGTCCATTCCCACCTCCCTGTACCGGGCCGTGGCCGAAGTCCTGGCTTACATCTACCGGTTGCGGGGCGCGGCCGCGGGAGGCGGTAGATGACCACCCAGGCGCTGGCCCAGAAACCGTCGGTAATACAAGGCTTCGGCATTCACAAGGGCGAACTCTTCGTGGCCCTGGGGGTGATCACCACCCTTCTGGTCATGGTCTTTCCCCTGCCGCCCATTGTTTTAGACCTGCTGCTGAGCTTCAACATCACTTTTTCTTTGATGATCCTCTTGCTGTCTTTGTACACCATCAGGCCCATTGAATTTTTCATCTTCCCTTCTTTGCTGTTGGTGACCACCCTGTTCCGGCTCTCCCTGAACGTAGCCTCCACCCGGCTGATCCTCTTGCACGGCTATGAGGGCATGGAGGCCGCGGGCCGGGTCATCCGCTCCTTCGGGAGTTTCGTGGTGGGCGGCAATTACGTCGTGGGCGGCATCATCTTTCTCATCCTGGTGGTCATCAACTTCATCGTTATTATCAAGGGTTCCACCCGGATCGCGGAAGTCGCGGCCCGGTTCACTTTGGACGCCATGCCCGGCAAACAGATGGCCATCGACGCGGACCTCAACGCCGGTTACATCGACGACATGGAAGCCCGGAAACGCCGGGCCGCGCTGGCCCGGGAGGGAGAATTCTACGGGGCCATGGACGGCGCGTCCAAGTTCGTCCGGGGGGAGGCCATGGCCGGCATCTTGATCATGGCCATCAACATCATCGGCGGCCTGATCATCGGCGTGGCCCAACACGACATGTCCATCGGTGACGCGGCCCAGACCTTTTCCCTGCTGACCATCGGGGAAGGTCTGGTGGGCCAGATCCCCGCGCTCCTGGTGTCCACGGCCGCAGGTCTGATAGTTAGCAAAGCCGCGTCCGAAGCATCCCTGGGAGAGGAATACGCGGCCCAGTTCACCCTGAAACCCCAGGCCATGAGCGTGGCCGCGGGCATCATTCTTCTCATCGGCTTGATTCCGGGCCTGCCCCATATTCCCTTCATCTCCCTGGCGCTGCTCACCGGCGGTCTGGCCTATGTCGCCCAAAATTCTAAGAAAAAGGCCGAGGCCGCGGAGATCGAAGCCAAAAAAATCCCCAAACCCAAGGGTCCGGAGCCCATGGAGAACCTCCTGTCCCTGGACCAGCTGGAGCTGGAGGCGGGCTACGGCCTCATCCCCTTGGTGGACGAGGAGCAGGACGGCGAACTGCTGGAGCGCATTCGGGCCTTGAGAAGGCAATTCGCCATCGAGATGGGAGTGATCGTGCCCCCCATCCACATCCGGGACAACCTGCAGCTTAAGCCCGGGGGCTACCGGATTTTGATCAAAGGCGTGGAGGTGGCCGGCGCGGAATTGATGGTGGGATACCAACTGGCCCTGGCCCCCGGAGACACCTTGCGGCAGATCGAAGGCATTCCCACCCGGGAGCCCACTTTCAATCTCCCCGCGCTCTGGATTCCGGCCAATAAAAAGGAAGAGGCCCAGCATTTGGGGTACACCGTGGTCAATCTGGCCTCCGTGGTCGCCACTCATCTCTCGGAGGTGATCCGCAATCACTGCCATGAGCTCCTGGGCCGCCAGGACGTGCAAAAGCTTCTGGACCGCCAGGCCCAGACCAATCCCAAGGTGGTGGAAGAACTGGTGCCCGGGCTCCTGTCCCTGGGGGGCATCCAGAAGGTGCTGCAAAACCTGGTGCAGGAACGGGTCTCCGTCCGGGACCTGCTCACCATCCTGGAGACCCTGGCGGACTATGCGCCTTTCACCAAGGACCCGGACATTCTCACGGAATACGTGCGGCAACGTCTGGGCCGGGCCCTCACCAAGCCTTTGGAAACCGCGGAAAACAAAATTATGGTCTATTCCCTGGATCCCTTCATTGAAGACATGGTCAAGGACAGTCTGCAAAAGACCGACTACGGCGTCTTTCTGGCCATGGCTCCGGAAGCGGCCCAGGAAATTATTACCTCGTTGCAGGAAGCCGTGGACAAAGCCACGGCCCAAAACTTGCAACCTATTATTGTGTGTTCCCCCGGGGTGCGGCGTCATCTCCGCCGCCTGGTGGAACGGCATTTGCCCACCTTGCGGGTGCTGTCCCATCATGAATTAGTTACAGAAGCAAAGATTCAATCCTTGGGAGTAGTGAGTTTAGGCCATGAAGCTTAAGACCTTTTTAGCGCGAGACCTAAAGGAAGCCCTGTCCCAGGTGAAAAAGGAGATGGGGCCGGAAGCGGTGATCCTTTCCACCCAATCCCGGTGGTTCAAAGGAAACCAAGCCGGCAAGATGCGGCGTCCCGGGGTGGAGGTGACCGCGGCCATCGATTTGGCGGCCTTCCCCAGCAATGGGAATGGTAACCAGGCAAATGGGGATCAGGAAATTGGCGGGGATTGGTTCCCGCCGCTCAGGACGCCGGTGAGCCAGATACAGGAAGACCTGGACGAAGTCAAAGACCTGCTGCACCGCTGGCTGCGGGAAAACGGACCGCCTTCCTGGCTACTACAGCACAAGGAGCTGGCCACTTTTTACCGTTTTCTCAGCCGCACCGGTTTAGACGAACGTTTCCTGCAAAACTGGCTGGATAACGTCCAGGGCATACTGGAGCAATCCGGGGACCAGTCCCTTACCCTCAAAGAGGTGGCCGGACGCTACCTGATGCACGCGTTTGAGGTGGTGGACCCCTGGAAAGCCAAAGAAGGCCGCCCCCGCTGCTGGACCTTCATCGGCCCCACCGGGGTGGGCAAGACCACCACCATCGCCAAGCTGGCCGCCAAGTTCGGCCTTTATGAGAAAAAACAAGTGGGGTTGATCTCCCTGGATAATCAAAGATTGGGAGCTCATAACCAGCTGGCCGCGTATACCCGGATTTCCGGGCAACCTCTGGAAGTGGTGCACCAGCGCCAGGAATTGCTGGAAGCCTTGGAAAAGATGGCGGACCTGGACCTGATATTGATCGACACCGCGGGCCGCAGCCCTTATGCCCCTAATCTGCAAGGGGAATTGCTCCGCCTGCTGGGGGATCTGCCGGAGTTGGAACATCACCTGGTTCTGAGCGCTACCACCAAGGAGAGCAATCTGGGCAGAGCCATCAAGTGCTTCGGAGTTTTGCCTATTTCTTCTTACATTATTACCAAAGTGGACGAAACCAACGATTTTTCCGGAATCTTCAACCAACTTTGCCGCCACCGGGTGCCCGTGTCCTATTTAACCGCGGGCCAGCGGGTGCCGGAGGACATCGAACTTTCTTCCCGGCGGCGGGTGACGGAGTTGTTGTTGCAGCGCCACCATTAACCGAGTTTGAAGACTTATGGGAGATCCCATGAAACCGACCATGCTGCATGAAATGGAAGACCCGACCCCGGAGCTGTCCGTGTCTTCCGAGCCCCAGTTGCGGGTCATTGCCGTGACTTCCGGCAAAGGAGGGGTGGGCAAGTCCAACGTAGTGGCCAACCTGGGGCTGGCCCTGGCCCAGCAGGGCCTCAAGGTCCTCCTCATCGACGCGGACCTGGGATTGGCCAACCTGGACATCATTCTCGGCCTCAACCCCCAGTACACCATCCACGATGTGCTGCAGCTCCGCAAAACCCTGGCGGAAGTCCTGGTGGAAGGTCCCGGCGGCATGAAGATTCTGCCCGCTTCTTCCGGCATCCCCGAGCTCTCGGAGCTGGACGAATACCAGAAGATGTTTCTCTTGAACGAACTGGACAACTACTCCGAGAGCGTGGACGTGGTCCTGGTGGACACCGGCGCGGGCATTTCCCGGAACGTCCTGTTTTTCAACATCGCCGCGCAGGAACGTCTGGTGGTGGCCAACAACGAGCCCACCTCCATCACCGATGCTTATGCGCTGATCAAGGTGCTGGCCACCCAACATAACGAGCGCCGCTTCAAGCTGTTGGTCAACGGCCTGACCAATCCCCGGGAGGCGGAAGGGGTGTACCGCACCTTATTGAAAGTGGCGGAGCGTTTTTTGGGCCGGGATATTTCCCTGGAGTACCTGGGTTATATTCCCCATGACGAATCCGTGCCCAAATCGGTTTTAAAACAACAACCGGTTCTTACCCTGTATCCCAAATCCCGGGCAGCCAGGTCCTTCGCCCAGATCGCCCAGCGCTTGTGGGAAACCCCCGCCCCCGAAGAGGTGGACGGTAATATCAAATTCTTTTGGCGGCGCTTGCTCCAATACCAGATCTAGCACCGTGAAAGAACTAGAGACAGACATGAAAAAGCAATCCTTGGCACATGACAACTTTAGTGCGTCCGTGGAGTATTGGCCGGGCAAGGTGGACAACGCCTGGCAGGAGCAGATGGTGCTACAATACGCGCCCCTGATCAAATATATCGCCTCCCGCCTGGCCTTGCGCCTGCCGTCCCATATTTCTCTGGACGATCTCATCAGCTCCGGGATCATCGGTTTAATAGACGCGATTCACAAGTTCGATCCCAGCAAGAATATCAGCTTCAAAACCTACGCGGAGTTCCGCATCAAGGGCGCCATCCTCGATGAACTGCGCAGCCTGGACTGGATCCCCAGGTCGGTGCGCAAGAAAACCCATCTCATCGAGAACGCCTATGCGGAGTTGCAAAAAACTCTGGGCCGCCCCGCGGAACCGGAAGAAGTGGCCGAATCTCTCGGGCTGGACATGGATGAGTTTTATCAATTATTAGATGAAACCAAGTCCGTGTCCCTGGTGGAGTTGGAGGGAGTATGGAAGGCCATCAGCGGCAGCGCGGATTTGACGGAAAGCGACGTGCCGGAAATCCTCCAGGATGAAAACATCCGGGACCCGTTCATGGCCGTCCATTTTTCCCAACTCCAGGAAGTCATGGTGCGGGGCATCGAAGCCCTGCCTGATAAAGAGAAATTATTGATTTCCCTATATTATTACGAAGAATTGACCATGAAGGAAATCGGCCAGATTATGGGATACACCGAATCCCGCATCTCCCAGTTGCACACCCAGGCCATGTTGCGGCTCCGGGGCAAACTGCGGGAACATTTTCAATCCGGAGAATAATAAGATGTCCCAGCGCCCGGCTTCTCTCCGCATTTTCCCGTGTCTTTTCCTCATACTGATACTGGTTCTGTCTGTGAACGCCGGGGTTGCCGGGGCTCAAAACCGGGAAGGGGAAGCGGTTGCCACTAAACCCGCTCCGGTCCTGGAAGTGAAATTCCAGGAAGAGGCGGAGAAACCCGCGCTCGCTCCCGCGCCGGCCGCGGCCCCTGCCCTCACCCTGGCCCCTTTCTTCCTCATCGAGGAGGAAGCCTCCCGGGTGCGGGTGCGGCGGGTGCAGGTGGCCCTGGAATTTCTGCAACCGGAAATGGTCAAGGGGTTCGACCCCCAGGCCCCCCGGCTGCGGGAATTGGTTTACGACTTTCTGGCGGGCAAAGACCAGGCCAGGCCTGACCGGGAGATGAAAGAACAGGAAAAATTCCTGGCCGGTTTAGTCAACCACTGGCTGGGGCAGGAGGCGGTGAGCGCGGTCAAGTTGGATCAGAGCCTCTTGCTCCGTTAAGAGGAGGAAAAGCCGTGGACGGCATCGATTACAACTCTAAGATTCCCATAGTCCCCCGGGATCAGACCCTGATCAGCGACCATATCCGGGATAAAGGCGGCCAGGGAACCAGGCCCCAATACTACCGGCAGCAACCTCCAGCCGAGCAACCGGTGGAAGAGGAAGAAACTCAGACTCCGGAAGAAAACGGAAAACCCAAGCATCTCATCGACATCAAAGTTTAACTGCGGAGAAACGCTGTGTCGTTAAAAAGTATGGAATACTGGGTTCTGGCGCAGTTGATCCTGGAATTGGGCCTCATCGCCTTGGTGGTCTTTTCCTTGTGGAAGATCAGGTCCTGGTACCGTAATATTCTGGCCCAACAGGCGGAGCTGCCCTCCCGGGAAGAGATTACCAAGATGACGGAGTTGGCGGGGGTCCTGGAAGAGAAGCGTCGCAGTTTGGAAGAACTGCTGGCCCTGATGGACCAGAAGGCCGCGGCCCTTCAAAAAAAATTGGCCCGGGCCGCGGGCTCCGGGGCCCAGACCTACACCCCCGCAGAAGCCCCCTCCCCCTGGGAAAACGGCGCTTCCCTGCGTTCCCAGGTGGAGAACCTTTTCCGCCAGGGTTGCTCCACGGATGAGATCGCCCGCCGCCTGCAACTGAACCTCGCGGAGGTGAAGATGGCCCTGGACTTATCTAAGGCCCGGCCGCGGTAAAAGACAGTTTTCGGTTTTCAGTTTTCGGTTAAAAGAAATAACCTATTGCGCCCTGCCTTCATATTCTCTTGATCCAGCAAGTTATCCTTGCACCCTGACCGACATTAATAATATGTTGAAAAGGTGGTACAGACAGAGGTGTGGAGTTTTCCCGCCCACCCTGCCATGAATTATAACAAGTTCCAGGTGGGATTCCTTTAACTTGGAACCAGGAACTTGGAACTCGGAACTGTTCAAACCAGAGGTCAATATCAATCATGGATATATATAGATGGCAGCAACGCCTCAAAGCTGCCCGGGGAGAAATTCCCGCGGATTTGGTGCTCACCGGCGGGCAGGTGGCCTGCGTTTATTCCGGAGAATGGCTGCGAACGGACGTGGCCGTATTTGACGGGGTCATCGTCGGCCTGGGGGATTATGCCGGCCCCCGCCTGGATATTTCCGGCCGTTATCTCCTGCCGGGCCTCATCGACGGCCACCTGCATCTGGAAAGCAGCATGCTCACTCCCGGGGAACTGACCCGGGCGTTGCTGCCCCTGGGCACCACCACGGTGGTGTGCGATCCCCATGAAATCGCCAACGTCTGGGGCGTAGCCGGGCTCGATTACCTCCTGGCCGCGAGCGACAATCTGCCCCTGGACCTTTTTTTCATGCTCCCCTCCTGTGTGCCCGCGTCGCCTCTGGAGACCGCAGGCGCGCGGCTGGAAGCCGCGGACCTGCAACCTTATGTGAACCATCCCCGGGTTCTGGGCCTGGCGGAAGTGATGAATTTTCCAGGGGTGGTGGCCGGAGACCCCGGCCTGCTGGAGAAAATCGCGCTTTTCCCACGCCGCCCGGTGGATGGCCACGCGCCTTTGCTGTCCGGCAAAGCCCTCAACGCCTATCGTTTGGCGGGCATCGGCTCCGACCACGAATGCACCCAGGCCGGGGAAGCCCTGGAGAAACTAAGGCTGGGTATGCAGATTATGCTCCGGGAAGGGAGCCTGGCCAAAAATTTGGCGGACCTGTTGCCGGTGGTGACACCGGGTTCTCTGCGGCGCACCATGCTGGTAACCGACGATTGCCACCCCGAAGACCTGTTGGAAAACGGCCATCTGAACCATCTCCTGCGCCTGGCGGTGGCCCATGGTCTCGACCCCCTGGCCGCGGTCACCATGGCCTCCCTCAACCCCGCGGCATATTTCGGGCTCAAGGACCGGGGCGCGATTGCTCCGGGCCTGGCCGCGGACCTGGTGGCGGTTAAGGACCAGCGGAACTTCAAAGTCGACAAAGTCCTGAAAAACGGCAACCTGCTGGTGGACGGCGGCAGCCTGTTAAGCGCCCCTGAATCCCCCCCCTCCCCTACTCCGCCGCCCACTATGAAAGTTAAGATGCCGGAGCCGCATGCTTTTAATCCCCCAGCAACCGGTGATCTCGTCAAGGTCATCGGCCTCATCCCCGGACAATTGCTCACGGAAAAACTGCTCTTGCCCGCGCCGGTGCAAAACGGCCGCCTCGCCGCGGACCCGGACCGGGACTTGCTGAAATTGGCGGTGGTGGAGCGCCATCACGCCACCGGCAACCTGGGATTGGGGCTGGTCCAGGGTTTTGGTATCAAGCGGGGAGCGCTGGCCTCTTCCGTGGCCCATGACTCCCACAATATCGTGGTGGTGGGCGTCAACGAAACGGATATGCTCCTGGCCGTAAAGCATTTGGTGGAACTCCAAGGCGGCCTGGCGGCAGTGGCCGGGGGCCGAGTTTTGGCGGACCTGCCCCTGCCTATCGCCGGGCTCATTAGCCCCGAGCCCCTGGCAACAGTGGCCGCAGCCTACGGCCGCTTGATGGAGGCCTACCGCATACTGGGAGGAAGCCTGCCCGACCCCTTTATGGCCCTCTCTTTCCTGGCCCTGCCGGTGATCCCGGCGTTGAAATTGACGGATCTGGGATTGGTGGATGGGAATAAGTTTGAGGTGGTTTCATTGTTTGGAGAAAATTAGTTCACGCAAAGACGCAAAGGCGCCAGAACGCAAAACCAATATTGTTTCTTTGCGAACTTGGCGTCTTTGCGTGAAACTAATGGAGGTTATATGAGTTTAGTTCTCACCGGCTCCGAAGTCATGCAGGTCCTGGACATGAACCTGGCCCTGGCCGCGGCCCAGGAGGCTTTTCAGGCCTACGGCGAGGGCCGGGTAAACATGCCCCCCAAGTCTTATCTGCAATTGGCCCAAGGCGACTTCCGGGCCATGTACGGGGAGATTTTTCTGCCGGACGCGCATATCTGCGGCCTGAAATGGGTCAACGTGCATCCGGGAAATCCCCACCGGGGGTTGTTAACGGTGATGGCTAAGATTATCCTCAATGATCCGGAGACCGGCCTGGAATTCGCGGACCTTGACGGCACTCATGTCACCGATTTCCGCACCGGGGCCGCGGGCGGCCTGGCCGCCAAATATCTGGCCCGGGAGGACGCATCCCGCCTGGGCCTCGTCGGCGCCGGGGCCCAGGCCCGCACCCAACTGGCCGCGGTTTTGAAGGTTCGGTCCATCCAGGAAGTCGTGGTCTTTGACCGCCACCTGGCCCATGCCCAAAAATTCGCAGACTATGTCACCGTCACCTATGGAGTGGCGGCCCGGGCCGTAGCCAACGCCAGGGACGCGGTTTGGGGAATGGACATCGTCACCACCACCACCCCCAGCGAGCAGCCGGTGGTCTTTCGGGATTGGGTGTCGCCGGGGACCCACATCAACGCCATCGGCGCGGACGCCGCGGGCAAAGAAGAACTGGACCCGGCCATTCTCCAGGCCGCCAAAATAGTGGTGGACGACTGGGCCCAGGCCTCCCACTCCGGGGAAATCAACGTGCCCCTGGCCCAGGGCAAAATAAAGGCCGAGCAGATTTACGGCTCCCTGGGGGAGATCGCTGCCGCAAAAAAACCGGGGCGAACCGGCCCGGAAGAAATCACCGTGTTCGATTCCACCGGCCTCATTATCCAGGACCTGGCCCTGGGTTACGCGGTGTATCGCCGCGCCCAGGAACGGGGCCTGGGAGTGGAGAAGGATTTCTTGGCTTAAAGGATATCGCCACGGCTATAAGGGGCTGATCATTAAATTATTTTTGAGTCTTTACATTTCCCTTAAAAAAAATGTAAATGAATAGGGCTGTGTTTCAAGCTTTCCAGCCAGAGTGAAAAAAGTTTTTCGATAAATGGTCAACCCCCAAATTCCGGGGAATTCTGGGCGGACGCCGCGTCACCAAAGCCATGCGCTGGATTGAAAATGTTATTTTCCCTCCCAATTCGGGAGCCCAACCCCAGGATTATCCGGATTCGGGGGTAGCTGATAAAACGAGCCCGGTGCACAAAGTCGCCTGGGTTTTTTTCTGCCTAACTTCCCTACAATTGGCCTTCCTTCAACCTTCAATCATTCTGCTTCCCGGAGAACGCACCAATCTCTTTTCTGGACTATTCTGCATCGTATCCCTGGCCGCGACGGTCTGGGCCGCCAGAAAAGGGGGGTTGTTTCGGAACCGGGGAGAAGCGGTCATCTGCCTGCTGCTGGCGGTATTATTGCTCCTCAGCGGGTTTGCCAGCGCCCAGCCCCAGGTTAATACGCTGCGCGGACTGGTGCTTTTGGTCTCGGGTTTGGGGGGATTCTGGGGCGCCAGGGTTTTGCTGGCCACCCCGGCCAGGCAGCGGTCCTTTCTTAAACTTTCTCTGCTGATGCTGTCTGGAATCTTGCTGGCAGCCATGATCTCTTATGCGGTTTCGGGGAGACTTATCGGCAAGGTTTTGGATCCCAACTATCACCCCCTGGCCACCAAAATCATGCTCCTCTGGTTCGCGCCCTTGACCCTGTTTTGGGGAACGGCGCGCCAGAAAATCATAGGCGCAATCTTCATCGGTTTGAGTTACCTGCTCTTTTCCGTGACGCAACTGCGCTCAGCGATGGTGTTGCCTCTAATCATGGGCCTGTTGGCGGTGTTCTGGGGCAGGTTGCGCCTTCGGTATTTCCTGGTGATTCTCCTGGCCGCGTCCGCCATCCTCTTTTCCTTTTTTCGCCACCTGCCCTATTATAAAATTGCTAAGGAACACGAGCCGGCTTATTACCGGGTGGAAAATATTCCCTTGTGCTGGCACATCGCAGTGCAGCACCCCTGGTTGGGCATCGGCCTTTTGACCCCCCGGCAGGAATTTTTGAAAGATTATGAAATAAAATACCCCTTTGTAACCAAGGAACAATTTAGCGATTCTTTGAGAGCTATCAAAGTCGCTGATAATATGTTTCTGACTTTTATGGTCGGGGTGGGCTTTCCCTTTCTTTTGCTGTATTCTTTTGCCTTGATCAAGCTACTCAGCGCCTTGACGGGCAGCATCAGAAAAGAACAACCGGCCGCGCTGATCCCTCCTCTGGCCATATTTTTACCCCTGGCCGCGGCGCTATTGTCCTTCTTTTTCTATGACATTTTGCTGCATCCCCAGGTGTGCTGGTTCTTCCATCTGTTATTGGGGCTGATTCCTACGAACGGGAAGTCAAAGATACGAGGATAGCCGCCAAAGGCCTGCGGTGCGGTAGCTGACGCCAGGATGCTTATGCGGCCCCGACGTGGTGGCGGTAGACCAACTGGGCCCAACCCCGCAAGCCCCGGTTCGGGGCCAGGGTCTTATGGTCCTCCATTTCGGCCAGCCTCTGCGGCACAGCATCCACCAGCAGGATGGAACCGGACTCCAGAGAGCTAATCCCCCGAAACAAGGTATAAGGTTCCGGCAGGGAGCTTCAGAGGAAAAAGCCCACGTGTCCAAAGCGGCTTCAGGCTGAAGATCGCCTCTTCCTCGAGATTGCTGGGGCGCATCGCCAAATAAATTTCCTTAAGCCTGACGCCCCAGGCGCTCTGTCAGACCCCTCGGCCGAAGACTACTATGCGCACCGTTTTCAGGAGGATGGCCAGGTCCAGAAGGAAGCCGATGTTTTTGATGTAATAGAGGTCGTACTTGAGTTTCTCCGGAGTGGTGTGTAAAGCCAGGCCGTCGGGAAACATCACCTGCGCCCACCCGGTAATGCCTGGTTTTACCAGGAAACGGTAAGGGTAATAGCGGATATTATCCATAAAATCATCATGGGCCAAAGGCCGGGGGCCGATAAAACTCATCTCGCCTTTCAGGATATTAATGAGCTGCGGTAATTCATCCAGGCGGAGTTTCCGGATAACCCGCCCGATCCTGGTAATTCGGGGATCATTGTCTCTGGTCCATGTCGGTCCGCATTGGGCGGCATTTTCCACCATGGTCCGGAATTTCATGATCTCGAAGACCTTACCCTTCTGACCCAGGCGATCCTGGCGGAAAAAAACCGGTCCGGAGCTGTCCATCTTGATGAGCAGGGCCGTCAGCACCATGATGGGGCCGGCAATGGCCAGGAACAGCACCGCCAAGACGACGTCCATGATCCGCTTCACTCGCCGGTAATAAATCTGGCTGGTATTGATATTCCACTCGAAGATCCAATTATCGGAGATGTGCTCCGTGGGCAGTTTAGCCGTGAGAAACTCATATAATGACGGCATATCGATGAGGTTGCAGTCGTTCCAAGACACGGTGATGAGATTCTTGACGAGCTGGGGGGATTTTTCCCGGGTAATGGCCACCACCGCCAGAGAGACCTGATGTCCTTTAATGATGGCCGGCAGTTGCGATGAATCACCCAGGACCGGCACTCCGTCCACCACTGTGCCCGTTTTCCCCGCATCGTCATCAACGAAGCCCACCACCTCAAACCCGCATCCGGGTCGGTCGATAATGGAATTCAGCAGCTCTCGTCCGGACTTGCCCGCGCCGATGATCAACAGGCGCTTCTGCAGCCATTGGGGGAGAGAAATCGCGGAAAATCCAAAGCGCCAGGAGGCCACCAAAATGGAAAAGGACAGCGCTTGCAAACCGATGAGACTGCGGCCCACGTCCGCGGCCTTTAGCGAAAAATAGAAGACCAGCACCACCGCCAGGCTGCCGATCCAGCAACTGATCAGGGTGTGGACGATATTAGTGATGCGCCGGAAATCTTTCTGATAGTCGTAGAGGTCGGCAATAAAAAGGACCAGAAAGTAAGTAAGCCCGATCAATAAAAAAATAACCTTGTGCGTAGCCAAAAACTCCCACGGTCTGATGGCGGTGTGAGGATATAACAAGAGGGCGGTAACTACCGACAGAGAATAACAGACCGCGTCCCCGGCGACCAGCAGCACCTTCCATTGGGAGATGTAAAGGCTGAAAATCTTAAACATTTCTAATTCTTATGCCAGACCGTCCGGTTGATGTAGTCGAGATAGCTCAAAATTATCCGCACCACCTTTTGGGAGACATTATCCACGTCATAATCCGGGACCAGGGCGAACTGCCGCCGGCCGCGGTCGTGCCGGGCAGTAACGACGTCAATGGCCTCCAGCACCTGGAGAGCTTTGAGGCCGCACATGATCAAGGTCCCCACATCCATCCCCTCCGGACGCTCATGGGCCTGGCGCATGGTCACCGCGGGAAAATTCAGCAAGGAAGATTCTTCGGTGATGGTGCCGCTGTCGGAAACGACACAGAAGGCATGAAGTTGCAGCTTGACGTAATCGCAGAATCCCAAGGGTTTTAAAAATCGGATAGCTTCCCCCAAGTTGAGCTCTCCCGCTTCTTCCAGCCTCTTCCGGGTCCGGGGATGGGTGCTGACGATGATAGGTTGGCGGTAACGTTCCGCCAAAGCTCTCAAAGTACCCAACAGGTCGCGGAAATTATTCTCGGAGTCGATATTTTCCTCCCGGTGGGCGCTCACCACCAGGTAATTTGCCGGCGCCAGCGCCAGGGTATTCAGGACCGCTGATTGATCGATTTGGGGGCGATAATGTGTAAGAACCTCCTTCATGGGGGAGCCGGTCTTAATAATGGTCTCCGGCCTGATGCCTTCCTGGAGCAGATATCGCCGGGCATGCTCCGTGTAAGTCAGGTTGATGTCGCTGAGGTGGTCCACAATCTTGCGGTTGATCTCCTCCGGGACCCGTTGGTCAAAGCAGCGGTTGCCCGCTTCCATATGAAAAATGGGAATCTTGCGCCGTTTGGCGGGAATGGCCGCCAGGCAGGTGTTGGTATCCCCCAAAAGCAGCAAGGCATCCGGGGACTCTTGGGCCATAACCGCGTCTGTCTTGATGATGACGTTGCCAATGGTCTCGGCCACCGTGGCCCCCGCTGCCTCGAGTAAATAATCGGGCTTTCTCAGCCCCAGATCTTGGAAAAATATCTCATTCAGTTCGTAGTCATAATTCTGTCCGGAGTGAACTAGGATATGGCGAGTATAGCGGTCCAACTCACTGAACACCCGGGAGAGTTTGATGATTTCCGGGCGGGTGCCGACAATGGTCATCACCTTATATGGCATAGTCATAACCTAGGTCTGAACGATCTGGGTTTTCCGGCCCAGCTCGTTCAGGCAAAATCTTATTATGGTATCAGCAGGTTGTGCTTCTTTAACAATCCCACTGTGTCCTCAAAACTGATAACCGTATCCGCGGAACTAAATTCTTTTTGCAGACGCGGGCCCGGCATGTCGTTTTCCCATCGTAATTCCGGCAACATGGAGCGAATTATGTAATAATCGCCATTCTTATAACATCGGTTAACTTCATCCTCGGAAACCATGATCTCGTGCATTTTCTCCCCTGGCCTGATGCCGGTAATCACCGTGTCGATCTGCCGATTGCCAATCAGGGCCTGGGCCAGGGTGAGCACGGTGGTGCTGGGGGCTACGGGGACGTAGATGTCCCCGGGATCGGCATGACGAACCGCAGCAAAGATGGTATCCACCGCTTCATCAAGGCTCAGGAGAAAGCGGGTCATCTCCGGAACGGTGATAGTCACCGGGCCGCCGTTTTTGATCTGGTCTTGAAACAAGGGGATCACCGATCCCCGGGAGGCCAGAACGTTGCCATAGCGTACGCAAATAAATCGGGTTTGGGGGATCATAATATTGGCGGCGATGAAGATGCGCTCTTGAATGGATTTGGTCATCCCCATGACACTGACCGGTTTGCAAGCCTTGTCAGTGCTGATGCTCACCACTGTTTCCACCGGATAATTATTTTCTTCAATGGCTCGGGCAATGTTAAAGGCCCCGATGCAGTTGGTCTGCAGGGCCTGCATGGGAAAGTATTCGCAGGTGGGCACCTGCTTCATAGAGGCCACATTGAAGACGAGATCCGCGTCCTTTAGTACCGAACAGACATCGGCAAAGTTCCGGACGTCGCCGATACGCATTTCCAGAATGTTCATGAAATTGCGGTAAATTACTTCATCGGTGACTACCGATCTAGACATATAAGAGATACGGATGTCGTGTTGTTTGGCTTCATCCCTGGAAAAAATGATAACCTTTTTGGGTGTCCCTAATTCGCCGGAGAGAATGCGGCGAGTCAATGTCTTACCCAACGACCCGGTTCCTCCGGTTATCACAATTCTTTTGTCAGCCAGTATCATGTTTATCCTCGGGGTTATTTTTTATAGAAATCAGATACAAGATAGTGCCGGTGCATTTCGGCTACCAATTCCGGCCAGGAGGGCGGCGTGTACCCGGTGATCTTCCGAAAGAGCGTGGAGTCCAGGGAACGATCCACCTTCACGGTGTCATCGGCCATTATCTCGATCTCTTTGTCGTATTGCCCGGCCACTAATTTTAGTAAATCATATTTGGCGATGGGAGCCGCGGCCACGTGATAAAGCCCGGTCAGCCTGGCGTCGTCCAGGAGGAACTCTTTAATGATCCCGGCCAGAGCCACCGTGGGAAAGCCGTTGAAGATGGCTTTGGTGAAACCCCGCACTGAATGTTCCTGGGCCAGAAACCATTCGATCAAACCCAGCTTGCCCCGGAGTTCGTGGCCGATGATGGAGGTGCGGATGGTGAGGCACGGCGGTTCAGTCACCTCCCCCAGGGCCTTGGAGCGGCCATACAGGTCCTGGGCGCTGACCGGGTCCTGTTCGGTGTAGTTGCCCTGGGCGCCATCGAAGACGCAGTCGGTGCTCAAATGTATCAGACGAATCCCGGCCAGGCGGCAGGCCAAGGCCAGGCGATGGGGCAGTAAGGAATTAACATAGATTGAGGTGCACGGATCCTTCGCCAGGTGCGACTGTTTGACGATCCCCAGGCAATTGACCACCACTTCGGGCTGCGCTTGGGTAAGCGCTTTTAGGATGCTGTCAAAATCAAAGGCCTCCACCTGCCCCAGGCACTTGGTTAACAACTCCCGCGGAAACCAGCGCCCCGCTTCTTGCAGATCCCGCCCCGTGGCGTAAACCTCCAGGCCGCCCCCGGCTAACCGGGAGAAGACCACGTGCCCCAGCATCCCGGTGCCGCCCAAAATCAGGACCCTTTTTGACTTGCCGCGCTTAGCCACTAATTTCTCTGACTAATAATCCTTTGACCTCTACATTTTGTATCAAAATTGACTCTGAAAAGCCATGAATACCTTAGCGCCTCATTCTCCCTTGATCTTCTGCATCAGCGCCTCCAACCGCTCCAAGAGCATCTTCTGCTCGAAGTGCGTTAGAAAGTAATCCCGACCCCGGCGGCCCATGGCCCGACGTTGGGACGGGGACAACTGCCGGAGGGCTAAGACGTTTGCCGCCAGGGCCTCCGCGTCCCCGGCCGGGCCTGCCAAGCCCGCGCCGGCCTCTTGCACCACCCGGGCCCCCTCTCCGTCCAGCGCGGCAATAATGGGCCGCGCACAAGCCAGGTAAGATTGGACTTTGGAGGGTATGGTGAGCGCGAAGATGGGCTCTTGTCTAAGGGTGACCAGTAAGGCGTCGGCCAGGGCAAAAAACCGGGGCATTGCTTCCGCGGGGTATCTTCCCAAGAGACGGACTGCTTGGTCAAGTCCCCGGGCCCGCACCTGGTCTTCCACCCAGGCTCGCCGCCGACCGTCACCCAAGATGATCCAGTTGATCTCCCTTTGGTCTTTGAGCCTTTCCGCCGCGGCCATGATGGTTTCGAAGTCCTGGGCTGCGCCGATATTCCCCGCGAATACCAGGTTAAAACCTTTGGGCATCAACGCCCGTTCCGGCGCGTCGGGCTCCAGGTCCACGGGCCGGTAAAACTCCTCAGCGCTGTTGGGGAAATAGACGGTCTTTTCCGCGGCTCCGCCATAGGCCCCGATGGATGGGAAAAACGCTCGAGATTGGGCCAATATGAGAGCGCAGCGCCGGTAAATCAGGCGCACCAACTTACCTGCCAAGCCCAGGAGAGCGGCGTTGCGGACCGCCCCGGTGGCCGCAAGGCTTTCAGGCCAGAGATCCTGCACCCAAAATATGATGGGAATGTTCCGGAGCCTCTTTAAGACCAAGGCCGGCAAACCCACTGTCACCGGCGAGGTCTCGAACACCAACATCAGGTCAAAGGGCCTGGGGCAATATATCGGGGCCAAAAGACAGGCGCACAGGGCATAGGACAGATAATTCAGTATTAACCGGAGGTTATCGCCTTTGCCCCGGGGGATGACCGGGACGTGAAAAACCTTTATGCCTTGATAGTCATCCACCAACCGCTTAAAGATTCCATATCCAGGAAAGAATTTGCCTCCTGGATAATTGGGGGTACCGGTGAGCACCTCGATTTGATGACCGCGATCATGTAATTCCCTGGCCAGCCTGTTAATTAAGAAATTCTCCGGCCAAAAGTGGTTGGTAACAATTAAAATGTTCATGCCGCCCGTCTGAGGAGAATCTTGCGGTAAAGCTCGATATATTTGCAGACAATCGCATCCCAGCGATAATTTTCTTGGACAAATCTCTGCAAATTTGCTCCCTGCGCCGCCAGTTTTTGAGGATTCTTGAGCATCTTCAACAAGCCGGCTTTCAGCCCGGTCACCGAGGGGGAAACGACTTCCCCGCCATCGATGGCGGCTGCCTCATTGAAGCCGCATCGATCGGTAAGCAATACCGGGGTGCCGCAGATTCCGGCCTCCAAAACCACGATGGACATGGCCTCTTGCCTGGAAGGAATGACCACCAGTTGTGAAGCATGATAGGCTTCTGTTTTGGCTGGATTTCCTAAATATCCTAAGAAATGTATTCTGGCATGGGCCTCATAACGGGCCGCAATCTCCTCCATTTCCTGCCGTAAGCCGCCGTCCGGCCCCGCCACCGCCAGATGGTAATCCGGCAAATCGTCCATCACTTCGCAAAAAGCCTGCAAGAGCAAATCAGGGCCTTTAATATGATTCAATCTGCCCATAAACAAAATAAAAGGGTTGGAGCTCAATCCGTATTTTTCTCTAAATGCCTCGATATCAATATGGCTTGGCTCATCCGGATCAATACCATTGGGAATCACCAGAATCTTATCAGCCTCTACGCCGTAATCTTGGCAGGAAGGAAGCTCCCCCGCAGTGACCAGGATGTCGGCCGCGGCTTCCTGGATCATGCGTCTCCCGATCAAGGAATTATAAATAGCTTTTAAGAACTTGGAGCGGCCGCTAATGGGCAAGGCTCCTGCCGTGCAGACTACGTAAGGCTTCTTCTGGCGTTTTAGGAATAAGTAAACCAGGGTATTTAAGACACTCCAATGCCCCATTAAATGAACAATGTCCGCTTCTGCTACGGCCTTATTTATTTGGTTTAATTGCAAAAATGGAATATAAAACCTTTTAATCAGTGTAGGCAGCGCCACCACTTCTACTCCCGGGAGAGCCTGTCGACACTCCTCCGTTAAGCCGAGGTCCGTGGTCAAGAGGGTGATCTTTTCCCCGCATCTCGCCAGATAACGGCTCATCTGGAGAGTTCTTTCCGCACAACCACCGCCCGTCACCGGATCGATGTGAGTAACCACATTTAAGATCCTCATGGGGCTGCACTTCCTTGGTCCCGAATTACCTGCTGCACTGCGCCCACGAGTCCCAAAGGGAAAGAAAACCCGGTAGCCAACAGCCGTTGGGAGGAATAGCGCACATCACCCCGGTTGCCGCCCCGGCCCTGTAGTCGCCGCAATAAATAGGGAATGATGAGGTGGAGGTGAGGCGCTGGTCTAAGGCGGTCCAGCGGACGATTATCCCGACAGGCCTTATACAGAGCCCATATCCCGGCATTGGTATTCAATGGTTCCTGGTCGCAGGACACAAAAAGAATCTGGGGATTCTCTGCCTGGTGGGAAATTAAAAAAACTGCGGCTGCGGCCACATCTTCAGCATGGACGATATGGGCGCACTCTCCCCCGGTAACAAATACCTTAAGCCGGTCGGCCAAGGTAGCGCTCATGCACATGGCCAGGACTCCGGGTTTACGGTGGTCCACGACATTGGTGGGCCGGAGAATAACGGTGCGCCAACCGCTCCCCATCCGGCCCACCACCTTTTCCGCCTCTAACTTGCTAAGTTCATAGGCGTTTTGGGGTTGACACGGGGTATCCTCATCAACCCAAAGCTGGCTGGTCCTGCCAACCACCCCGGCGCTGCTCAAATGGCAAAGATACTCAATTCCTGTTTGGGCCGCCAAACGCAATAGTCTCTCGGTCCCCGCCACATTCACGGCCCACATCTTGGACTGATCCGTCAGTTCGGCCGCACAGTTGAAAAGCAGCCGAGCGTCTTGAAGAAAATCTTTCAAAACGGCCTCGTCCTCTAATCCACCATAATACGACGTAGCGCCTGGAATTTTGAAGGTATTCCTTCGGCTCAACAGTCTGACTTCATAACCCAGGCTCAGTAATCGCTGCACGATCCTTCTGCCCATAAGGCCTGAGGCTCCGGTGACAGCGGCTATTGGTCTTGGCTTTTCATTTAGCCTCAAAATTTCTTCATCCCAGAAGATCGTGGAAATATGGCGCCAACTCTGTCAATATTATTAATACCTCCCACCTTCGCTTCACTGGACAGAACTGGGTTATAATGTAATTTATCGCTTGAAAAGCCATAGGATCGCCAAGGCAATATTCTTTATATTAAAAGGATTATTCTTAAGCATTTTATAAAAATATTCTTTTTGAATTTCCGGTGGCGCCTTTTGTTGTAAAAGGACATTTAGAATAGTCCTATAAAGATTGGCATATCTTTTTCGCATTCTTATCCGGGTGATCACACTAGGATTTGCCCCCAGTCCCATTGTGAAATGATCCTTTAAAACAGCTTCAACACTTTTACAATGGTAGAGAATTCTTTTGGATGCTCCGGTACCAATGATGGTATACTCACCCAGTATCTCATCAATAAAACGAAACACTGTTACTTTGCTCAGGCGCAGCCAGAAATCAAAATCCTCCGAAGTATTGAATTCCGGATTTTCCCGGAACCCGCCAATGCTCACCGCTATTTCCTTCTTAAAGGAGGCAGCTGAAGGGGAAAGCAAAGACCCCCGAGAGGAAAACAAAATGCTTTCATACATCTTTTTTGAGGCCGGGCCGGTTTTTAAGACGCCGACTTTCTTGCCGTTTTGGACCATCTGTAAGTGATGGCTTACCAGACCGGTTTCCGGGTGGAGACGAAATTCCTCAACGGTTCTCTGCAATTTATCCGGATACCAGATATCGTCATGATCCAGTAAAGCAATGTAGATTCCGTTGGAGTTAGCGATACATGTATTTCTTGCTCCCGCAATGCCCTTATTGTCTTGTCTGACACAACAACCCCTAAGGCCATAATTTGCCAAATATTTATCTACTATTTCTTTGGTTTGATCTTTCGACCCATCATCCACCACAATAATTTCGTAATCGGGAAAAGTTTGCATCCGCACGGAATCAAGAGTTTTTTCAATAAACCCGGCGGCATTATAAGCAGGAATCACTACGGAGACTAAAGGACTTCTGTTCAAAAATTTATGCTCTTTTTCTTGCATATTTTCTTCCATACATCACAAGATAAAACTAGCTGAATAGTATGTCATAATTCTTTCTATATCAAAGGTTATAAAAAGTGTTTCTCTCAGCTTTCATCTTTAGAAGTCCCTCTCTTACGCCTATAGTTTTCACGCCTAACTCGGTTTCCATCTTGGTGGTCTCAAAAGAAGTATCCCGGGGCCGGGGAGCAATCTCCGGAAAATAAGAATCCGGAACCGGCGTAATCAAACTTGCATCCAAATCAAACACTTCTGCGGTCAGTAAAGCAAACTGATATAGGGTAATATGGTCGCGGCCGGCTACATGGTAGATGCCGGTTCTTTTTTGCTTAATTACGGCCCAGACGGCCTCGGCGCAGGACCATGCCGCCAGAGGTTTGGTAAACACATTATCCACAATCTTCAGAGGGCGGTTATTCTTCAGAGCATTCACCCACCACACCACGGGATTGTCGCGCTCCCCCGGATAAGGCCAGCCATACATGAGAATAGGCCGGACAATGGCCCACGGAATACCACTCTTACCAACCACATTCTCAGCTTCAACCTTCAGCTGCCCATAATAGTTTATCGGGTTAACCGGCGCGGTTTCGGAGTATAGGGGCGACTGCCCATCAAATACGGCATTTGAAGAAATGTAAATCAGCTCAGAATGGTATTTTTCGCATAACTCGGCAATAATCTCTGTGCCCTCCACGTTGATTTTCCGGGTCTGTTCGCGATTCTTTTCGGCAAAGTCAACACTGCCGATGGCCGCGGCATGGATCACTGCATCAGGTTTAACCCAGGCAAAAATCTCTTGCATTTTCGGCCGATCGGAGACGTCGGCGACCTGTATCGAAAAAAGCAGCGGCAGCGGCAAAGCATGCTCCGGAAAATAGATGGAGAACCCCTGGACGTCCTGGGGCGCAGACCGCTGCAAAGCAACCCCCAGCAAGCCGGTGCCCCCAGTAATCAGAACCCGTTTAACCGTTTTCATATTTGCTAGTTGATAACTATCCTTTCATCTTGAAATTGTTGGGCTTGTTAGTCTTCCGACATTCTCATGCGCTTTATTTCTCACTTAGCTTAATCTGATTAAAATCCCTCACCCATGAGATTTCCGGCGCCACCCGCAGCAGCGGCGCGGACTCGTTGGGCAAAATCGCCAGAAAATTCACCCCCCAGGCCTGGGCCGCGCGGTAGTCGCTTTCCGCGTCCCCGAAAAACAGGCACTTGGCGCCAGTCAGCTTATATTGGGTCAAAAATCGCTGGATAATCTCTTTTTTACTCGGCGGCGCCCCGGCCACACCTTTAAAGAACGTGGTTAAGCCCCGGCGCCGGACAATAGCGTGAATTTCATCCTCCGGGGTGGCCGACACCACAAAGCAGGGCACTTTTTGGTGCCACCTTTCAAGAAAGGCAACACTTCCGGGAATTGCCGGGGAAGCCACCACCTCATCCACCACCAACTGGGAGAACCGGCGGCAAAGGTCGGCCAGGCCCGCCTCATCCAGGGGCTTTCCCAAGAATTCCCGGAAATAATGGCGAAACTTATCGAACCGGGTCATGCCGCCGTGCCGGCGGTGGTGATCCACCACCTTAGCCATCACTTCCGGTCCATAGGGCTCAAACAACAAGGCAAAGGCCCTGGTTTTCACCTCCACCGAGTCGGCCAAAACCCCGTCAAAATCGAAAAAAAAAGCCTGCCATGCCGGCAAGGTCACCTCCTCCGGCCCCAACTTATAAAACTCCCGCGGCCTCCAGACCTGAAAACAAATTGCGGATGGCCGCCTCTTCCGTCATCTGCCGGGCCTCCCGGGCGTACGAGCCGATGTGGGGCGTCAGCACCACCTTATCAACGGCGCATAAGGGGCCTTGATAGGGTTCCCGGCCAAACACATCCAGGC
>Ga0233421_10000005_pt1 | contig 149786 bp, 149 predicted proteins | sample Watercolumn_Mata_3_FD_182725 | JGI IMG/M metagenome (GOLD analysis project Ga0233421, IMG submission 182725) | Freshwater microbial communities from Lake Matano, South Sulawesi, Indonesia - Watercolumn_Matano_2014_107_MG | ecosystem: Environmental > Aquatic > Freshwater > Lake | place... | reverse complement strand
CTAACAATTAAGAAAAGTTAATTTTTTTGAGTAAAACAACACCCACTTACTTTACAGCTCACTTTCTGATAAAGTTTATAAATTGCCTTTAATAAAAGAAATTGTCAGAATAGAATTCTGATGCGGACCCGTAGCTCAGCTTGGTTTTAGAGCGCTAGCCTTTTAAGCTAGATGTCGCGCGTTCAAATCGCGTCGGGTCCATCCAATTTCAATTGCAAATCGCGGGCTTAAGATAAGTTTATAAACAGTAGCCATATCTAAATTAAAGAGAGGTGAGCAGCACCTCAGCTGTTTCTGAGGAGATAAAAATGGAAGATTTAGGAGAAGCGGATATAGACAAAAGCCCAATCATGTGGGCAATCGCAGCAATATTGTTTGGTTCATTATTTTACACAGTCTATAAATCAAATCAAGAAATAGAGGATTCCAAGCAATGGATAACCGGCACTGTCATTCCCAAAAGCGAAGTATATGTGCCTGCTTCAAGCAAGAAAGAACTCTTCAAAAATCCTGGTTCTTTAGAGCCCCCAGAAAGCGATTATTATTTTTCTATGGAAACGCCTTTAGGCAAAAAAGTTGTCCAAGTTCATGGTTATGGAAAAGAGGGCATAGAATCTTTAATTAGCGATGGAAGCAAGGTTGAAGCGAGGACATTAGACCCTTTGAGCAAGACATATCATGTTAATACTTCTGATATTAATGTTCGATAGCCCCCAATTCTATACCCCCTATGCCAATCTATTTAAATAAAAGGCACTTCTAGGCTTCAGAAGTAGGCTAAAAATACGCAATTTGCAATCCAGTTTCAACGGACATCGGGTCCATCCAATTTCAATTGCAAATCAGTTTTTTCAGTTAGGTTTATAAATAAAAGTAATTCTGTAATAGTAACATGAATTCAATAAGGTTATCTCAAAATAAGTTCATTTCAGAATTCTGCTTGAATAATTACCCTCTAAACAAGGCAAGAAAAATAGCAGAAAAGTGCGATAATTTGTTTTCTCAACTAAAAAAACATGAAAATGAATTGGTGTTATATGCCCATTATGTGAGTTACAACGATTCAGGATTTGGTGGTATCCAAGTACGCCGTTTTATAGATATTAAAGGCGAGTACGAAGAAAAGGCAGGGATTATTTCGGAATCTTTTATCCGTTATGACACAAGACGGGGGCTGGAAAACTGCATACAGATAGTTGCTAAACCAGCTGTGCAGTCAAAACAATTTAAGGATGGATGGAAAAGAACAAAAGGGATGATAAGAATTAATGCAGAAGACTTTTTAGAGGCAATTTCTGGCGAGGATAATTATATAAGAATGGCTTGCAGAGACCATTTATACATAGGGGACAAGTCAGTTGAAAAATATTTTATGGAGCATGAAGAAAAGAAATTAAAAAATCTACAGAAAATTCTTATTAAAAAAAGCTGAATTCTAGTTTCTATTTCCAGCTATAGCAATCTATAATAACTTCTGAATTGGACTTCTCGTTCTGCTCTCTTTGGTATTCTGAAAAAGCGGGCTTGATGTCCTCGGGCAAACTGCCTGAAACAAAGAGTGCTATTGGCTCGCTGGCAGAAAACTCTAAACTTTTCCTTGGCCTGTAACTGCTATTTGGTGCATCTTGGCTTTTCATCCCTCTTTTGCGGCATTTAAATATATAAAGCTTTCTCAATTGAGTACTCTAAAGTTAAGAAAATCAAAAAATTAGCTTTGTCCAAACAAAACAGAAACCTTTATAAAGCCCCAAAAAAGTAGGTTTTAGTATTGCCAGGTGATAAACGAAAATATCTAATTCAGGTCTTTTTTATCAAAAATGCATATCTTCCAGCCAAAACACTCCAAATTAAAGCCAGAAGAGGTTTCTCAGTTGTTAAACAAATTCAACATATCCCGTTCTCAGTTGCCCAAGATAAAAAAGGGCGACGCTGCATTGCCTCAAGATGTAGAGGTGGGCGATGTAATAAGGATAGAAAGGAAATCTGAGAGGGGCAAAGAAGAATATTACAGGGTTGTAGTGCCTTAATACCATTTAAAATCTTATAGGATTATAAAAAATGCCGGCGAAAAGACAGGAAAAAGTCCAGGAAGAAGTGAAAGAACAAACTGAAATCGCAAATCAAATAGTTGATGAATCTAACGGAAAGCATATCCTCATCAAAAAATATCTCTCGCAGCATTCTCTTGTTGAGTCAAATATTGTCTCATTCAATGATTTTATCGATGTAAAGATACAGCAGATTGTCTCGGAATTGGCAGACAGCCTGCCGCAGGAGGATGTTGAGATAAAGCTTGGCAAGATAAGAGTGGGAAAACCAAGCATAACTGAAGCAGATGGCTCCACGAGAACAATAACCCCTGCAGAAGCAAGATTAAGAAATCTCACATATGCTGCGCCGATATATCTGGAGATAGGGATAAAGTTCAATGGGCAATCAGAACAGCAGGAAGTTGAGATAGGAAAAATCCCAATCATAGTAAAAAGCAAGTATTGCAACTTATACGGGCTGAATGGGGAACAGCTAATTGAGAATTACAACGATGTTCTGGATTCAGGGGGATATTTCATTATCAACGGCAATGAAAGAGTAATTGTCATGGTTGAGGATTTGGCATCAAATCAGCCTTTCATCGAGAAGTCATCCAAGCTTATGTTAAGGCTATTCTCCCAAAGGGGGGCATATAAAATACCAATATCAATAACTGAAACATCAGAAGGAATACTGGAAGTTTCATTCTCACGATTTAAGAACATACCAGTGTTTGTATTGTTAAAGGCGCTTGGGATGCTGAAAGAGTCAGAAATCGCAAGGAACATTGGTATCGAGTCTGACAGTCTGATAGTCAATTTTTATGAGTATGCGTCATTGCAATCAGCACAGGACGCAATGATGTTTATAGCAGAAAAGGTTGCGATGCAGGGCACAAAAAAAGAGGTTACTGACAGGGTAAAGCAGCGAATTGATTCTTATTTTTTGCCGCATATAGGAACAAAGGAAGAGGGCAGAAAGGAAAAGGCGGTGACATTATGCAGATTAGCCAAGCAATTCCTGAGGGCAAAAACAAATCCTATAGGCATATTATCCGACAAGGACCATTATGCAAACAAGAGAGTAAGATTATCGGGTGATTTGCTTGCTGACTTGTTCAGGATTAATCTTGCTGTTTTATTGAGAGACATACAGCATAACCTGCAAAGAACAGCACGAAGAAAAAAGATATATTCAATAAAGACGCTTGCAAAATCAACATTATTTTCCCAAAGGATAGAGTCGGCAATTGCAACAGGCTCATGGATTGGTGAGAGAACAGGCGTCACCCAAAATATGGACAAGACAAACTATCTTGCAGTTCTCTCGCAATTGCAGAGGGTTTCGAGTTTACTGCCTGGAGAGCAGGAAAACTTCCTCGCAAGAACACTGCACCCAACCCATTATGGAAGGTTCTGCCCAGTTGAAACACCTGAAGGAACAGAGATAGGATTAAGAAAGAACCTTTCGCTTCTTGCAATAATAAGCACTACTGTCAAGCTTAATGAGCAGGAATTAGTAAAGATATTTTCGGGGGTTGGAATGGAAACAAAAAGTGAAGGCGAGATAAACCCCAATCTTGTTGATGTTTTCTACAATGGAAAATTTATCGGTGAGGTGAATGACCCTGTGCAATTCCTTGCTAAGGTCAGGGAACAGCGCAGGAACAATCAGCTTCCGATGGAGTTAAGCATAAGATATGATTATGACAATAATTTTGTAATAATCTCTACAGAAACAGGAAGGGTATTAAGGCCCTTGATTATAGCAAAGGACGGCAAATCATTGCTGACAGAGGAGCATCTCTTCCTCCTGAGACAGAATAAGATAACGTGGAATGATTTGGTAAAAAATGGGGTTATAGAGTTCATAGATGCAAGCGAGGAGGAAAATGCCCTCATTGCATTAAATGAAGAGGATATAACACCAGAGCATACTCATCTTGAAGTTGACAAGATTGATTTGCTTGGATTGGTGACAAGCTTGGTTCCTTACGGGAATCATGACCAGAGCTCAAGATTAAATCGTGGCAGCAAAACCCAGAAACAGGCTCTGGGTGTATACTCTTCAAACTTCTTGTGCAGGGTAGATACAGATGTAAGCATACTTCATTACCCGCAAAAGCCAATCGTAAGAAGCTTTGTATATGACACACTTAATTTCTATCCTGCAGGACAAAATGTTGTTGTTGCAATTCTGACATATGAGGGATACAATCTTGAGGATGCTGTTGTAATAAACAAGGCGTCAATTGAAAGGGGGCTTGGCAGAAGCACATATTTCAGGCCATATTCAAGCACAGAATTAAATTATCCTGGGGGATTAGCCGACGAAATCTGCGTTCCAAGCAAGGATACAAGCGGATACAGGACAGAAACATCATACAGATTTTTAGAGGATGATGGCATTGTGTACCCTGAAGCGATAATGAACGAGAATGATGTTGTTATGGGCAAGACATCGCCTCCAAAATTCCTCTCTGAAGCAGGAGAAATCGCAATAAGGGCGAGAAAGGAAAGCTCGATTGCAATAAGGCAGGAAGAAAGAGGGACTGTGGATGCTGTTTTTATAACAACTGACGAGGAAGGAAATAAGGTTGTCCAAGTAAGGACAAGAGACCAAAGAATACCCGAACTTGGCGACAAGTTCTCAACTCCTCACGGGCAAAAGGGAGTAATTGGAATGATTGTTCCTGAAGAGGATATGCCATTTACAGCGAGAGGTGTGAGACCTGATATAATATTCAATCCCCACAGCATCCCTGGAAGAATGACTGTCGGATATTTAATTGAATTGCTTGCTGGAAAGGTTGGATGCTTGAAAGGAGAGAGCATTGACGGGACTGCATTTTCCGGAACAGAGACAAAGGAACTGGAAGCAGAATTGCAGAAATTGGGGTTTAAGTATGATGGCAAGGAAACAATGTTCAATGGAATTACAGGAAAGATGCTTCATTGCAAGATATACATCGGGAATATGTATTACTTAAAATTGAAATATATGGTGGCAAATAAGATGCATGCGAGGGCATCGGGAAAGGTTACATTGCTCACAAGACAGCCAATAGAAGGAAGGTCAAGAGGCGGCGCATTGAGATTGGGGGAAATGGAGCAGCAGGCATTGGTTGCACATGGCGCATCATTATTATTAAAGGAAAGATATGATTCTGACAAGGTTATAGTCAATGTATGCACAAAATGCGGGATACTGGCAATAAAAGACAATATCCACAACAAGATATACTGCCCGATATGCCAGACATCAAAGACGGAGGCAGTCGAAGTGTCATATGCATTCAAACTGCTGATGGAAGAGCTTCAGGCATTGCACATAATGCCCCATTTTGAGCTTAAAAATAAATACGAGTAAAAATGACAGAAATAATAAGGAAACAGATAAAGAGCATAGGTTTTGCATTGCTCTCGCCAGAAGAGATAAAGAAGATAGGTGTAGCAAAGATTGTAACTCCTGAACTTTATGATATGGATGGTTATCCAGTAGATGGCGGCTTGATGGATTTAAAGCTTGGAGCAATTGACCCCGGTGTAAGATGCAGAACTTGTGGGGGAAGACTGAAAGAATGTTTGGGGCATTTTGGTTATATTGAGATGGCACGCCCAGTAATTCACATAAAATATGTGCCTATTATAGAATTAGTTCTGCGAAGCACTTGCGAGGGGTGCGGCAGGATTCTCCTTGATGAGGAAAGCATAGCAAAATATCCTGTATTGATGAGGGTAAAAAAGGCGAAAGACGGAAAAAAATGCCCGTACTGCAAAGCGACACAGGAAAAGATAAAGCTTGAAAAGCCGACAAGTTTCATTGCAGGCAAAAAGAGAATATTCCCAAGCGAAGTCAGGGCAAGATTAGTGAAGGTGAGTGATGATGACTTGAGATTATTGGGAATAAACGCAAAAACATTAAGGCCTGAGTGGGGCGTCTTGACATTGATTTTAGTTCCTCCTGTCACAGCACGCCCAAGCATAACCCTTGAGAGCGGGGAAAGAAGCGAGGATGATTTAACCCATAAATTGAGCGATATTGTAAGAGCCAACCAGAGATTATGGGAAAATCTTAATGCAGGCGCACCAGAGGTTATTGTTGAGGATTTATGGGACTTGTTGCAGTATCATGTTACAACATTCTTCGATAATTCTGTGCCTCAGATACCTCCTGCAAGGCACCGTTCAGGACAGCCGTTAAAAACAATAACAGAAAGAATCAAGGGGAAAGAAGGGAGAATAAGGCATAATCTCGCGGGCAAGAGAGTCAACTTTTCAAGCAGGACAGTTATATCTCCTGAGCCATTTATGCATATAAATGAAATCGGAGTTCCATACGAGATTGCAAAGGTTATAACTGTCGCGGAAACTGTCAATAATCTTAATATAGACAGGTTAAAGCAGCTCGTATCTGCAAAAGAATATCCTGCGGCTAATTATATAATAAGGCCTGACGGAAAGAGAAAAAGGATAACACCTGACTTGCAGGAAGAACTCACAGAAGAGCTTGCATCAGGCTACATAGTGGAAAGGCATCTTCAGGATGGGGACATTGTGCTATTTAACAGGCATCCTTCTTTGCATAAGATGAGCTTGATGGCGCATTATGTAAAGGTTCTTCCTGGGAGGACATTTAGATTGCATCCCGCTGTCACTGCTCCATACAATGCAGACTTTGACGGTGATGAAATGAATATTCATTCGCCACAGACAGAAGAGGCGAGAGCAGAGGCAAAAGTGCTATTAGAGATAAATAAACAGCTCATCTCCCCAAAGAATAACACAAATGTTCTTGGATGCATAGCAGATGCAATAACTGGCAATTACCTGTTAAGCTGCAGTGAATTCAGCAAGCAGGACGCAATACAATTGCTCGTTGAATCCGGCGCATCTGAAGAAAAATTAAAGCATAACATCAAAGACGGCAAAGAAGTATTTTCTGCATTATTGCCCAAGATAGATTTTGAAAGCCGCACAAAAGCATGTTTAGGGGATAATTGCAAGTATTATGACAAGAAATCAGAAAATGAGGAATGTTACAGAAATTGCAGGAAAGAGAATTGCCCTTACAACGCATATTTAAAGATAGAAAAGGGCAAACTTGTCAGCGGGATAGTTGACAAGAATACATTTGGAGTGGAGGACGGAGTGCTTCTCAAAGTATTGGATAATGCTGTCGGCAGAGATGAAACGATAGAGACACTAAGAAGGGTTTTTAATCTTGGCAATCTTTACTTGTCAAGAAATGGATTTACAATATCAATAGAGGACATTAAAGTTCCAGAGCACATAAAAGTCGCAACACAAAAAATAATACAAGAGACAGAACAAAAAGTTGAACAGGTTGTCAACTCATATTTTACAGGAGCACTTGAATTACTGCCTGGAAAAACCAAAGAGGAAAGCAGGGAGATTAAAATATTACAAGTTCTTAATGAGGTAAGAAGCAAGATGGGAGAGTTTGTAAAGAGGGACTTGCCAAAGACAAATCCTGCATACCAGATGATTTTATCGGGGGCAGGAGGCAACATAATCTACATAACACAAATGGCCTGTTCTGTGGGACAGCAGGCATTGTGGGGCAAGAGGATAGATTTGGGTTACAGTTACAGAACATTGTCCTTCTTCAAGAAGCATGATTTATCGCCGTTATCAAAAGGATTTATCTATTCGTCTTTCCTTGAGGGAGTCAAGCCATTTGAATTTTTCTTTGGCGCAATGACTGGAAGGGATGCGCTTATGGACACTGCATTGAGAACACCAAGGTCAGGCTATCTATACAGAAGGTTATCTAACGCATTGCAGGATTTAAAAGTAGAATATGACGGGACAGTAAGGGACGCTTCAAGCAATTTAATCCAGTTTTTATATGGAGAGGATGGTGCGGATGTAAGCAAATTGCATTTGAATGAGAAACAAATCTCTCCTGCAGAAGCAATAGGGATAATAACAGCACAAAGCTTTGGCGAGCCGTCAACACAGATGGCACTGAATGTATTCCATTTTGCAGGTGTTTCAGAGATGCAGATTACAACAGGACTGCCAAGGATAATTGAGATATTTGATGCAAGAAAAAAACCCTCGAGGCCTGTCATGGAAGTATACTTTGAAAAGGAGTTCAACAATGAAGAGTCGGTTAAAGTACTCGCAGAAAAAATCAAGTCAGTAAAATTAAAAGAGATAGTAAGTTCAATAACTATAAATTTTGGCGACAAGAAATTAGAGATGGTTATTGACAAGACAGCAATCAAAACGCTGCATACATCATCCGAAACAATAGTGAAGAAGCTTGCTGAAAAGGGCTTTAAAGTGAGATTAAATGAGGGAACTATAACAATAAAAGATGAAAAACTTAATTTCAAGGAGCTGTACAAATTAAAAGAAAAACTTAAGGAGACTGTAATCTCTGGTATTGACGGCATTGAGCAGGTGCTGCCCATAAAAAGAGAGGAGGATTATGTAATCCTCACAGCAGGCTCTAATCTGAGTGAAATAGTAAAAGTCAAGGGTGTGAATGCAAGCAAAACAACAACAAATGACATATTTGAGATAGGGGAGGTTCTTGGCATTGAAGCAGCAAGAGAGGCTATAATAAGAGAAACAGTGAAGGTAATAGAATCCCAAGGACTTGATATAAATAAGAGGCATATAAAATTAGTCGCAGATGCAATGACTGTTTCTGGAGAGATAAAGGGCATAACAAGGATAGGGATAATAAGCGAAAAGTCATCGATATTAGCAAGAGCATCCTTTGAAACGCCAATCAAGCATTTTGTTGCGGCTACAGTGAAGGGGCAGAAGGATGAACTCGCATCAGTAATAGAGAATGTAATTCTGAACCAGCCAGTGCCTGTTGGGACTGGCCTGCCAGGACTGCTTGTTAAAGTAACTGGTGCTCTGAGCAAAAAAGAGGAATAGGTAGATTTAAAAGTAATTGCACTAATAAAGATAACAAATGACAAAAACACTTGCTCTGCAGTTTATACAGTATATGAATTTCTTTGACAGATGCGTTGAAGTCAGAAGCACGCACTGCTTTTCTTATAACGGGACAATAATCTTCGTTGTGAATCCGAAATTTGTATCCAGGGCAATAGGCGAGAACGGGGCAAATCTAAGGAAACTATCGCTAAGGTTAAGGAAGAGAGTAAAGATTATCGGCTTGCCTAGGGGGGTAGAGGATATAGAAAGATTTGTCGCTTCGATTGTTTATCCAGTAAAATTCAAAAAGATTTCAGTTGAGGGGGAAGAGGCAATAATAAATGCCCCGCCGCAATCCCGAGCAGCGCTTATAGGAAGAAATAAATGCCATCTTGAAGAGCTTCAGAATATACTTGAAGAATATTTTGGAGTCAAGAAATTGAGGATAATTTAAATCCAGTTAACAGCAACATCATCTGTTCTTTGATATGGCTTTATTTTTATCAAGAAAGATTTAAATAGGGTATTAGACTATCATTACTATGATTGCTCATACCTCCTCGATACCATTAAACGAAGAAATAATCTATTTGATAGAAGCCTTAAAAGTTGAAAGCTACTGGAACTCGCAGAATTTTACTTTAACATTACAAAATAAAAATTTACCGTTCCTTAATCATATTGAAAAGATAGTGAAAGATTTAGACATTAAACCATCCAAAAGAATTTTATTAAAAATAAAATTAATAGATAATTCAATAAAAGAAGATACAAAAATAAAGGAAAAGAAAAAAGAATTGAATTTCCATATAGAAAAAAGTCCATTTGATAAAAGCAAAGTGAAAGCTGTGGTTAGTTTACCTTACAAAAAAGAATATAGAGTATATATCATCAATAAAAATAATAAAGAAAAAATAAAAATAAAAGTTCTAAGAAGTAAAATTTTATATGAAAGCAAACTACAATGTTTTTTATATAAAGACTTAAGATTCCCGACTAAGAAAATATTAAACTTCCTTGATGAATATTGTGGTGAAAAGAAGGAGTTCCACGTAGAAGATTGTTTGTTTAATTTTGATGCAAAGAAGGTAGTATCTGCATTTAGTGCATTAGTAGATTGTGAAGGGTCAATTAACTGGTATGGCTTAAAAAGAATTATAAGAATACGGATGAGAAATAAAAAATATTTAGAACAGTGGTCAAGTTTGCTTAGTAAGCATTGTATCGGAAATAAATTTAGAAAAAATAAGAATGAGTGGGAGATAAACATATCTGGATGGGAAGATTTTAATAAACTTGAAAAAATGGGTTTCAAATTATACAATTCAGAAAAAGCAGAGAGATGGAAAAGAATGATAAAAGAGTTTAAAAGAAATCAAATCTCAAGAGGGAGCTATAAAGAGTTTTATATGAGCAAACTAAAAGAAATTGATAAAAGAGTAACAGCTAAAGAACTCTCTATTTATCTCAAAAAAAGTAAAAGAGTAGCAAATCATTATTTATCAAAACTTGAAAAAGAAGGGCTAATATCATGCGATAGACAAAATTGGCCTTATCTATATTTTATTTCAACCTCATCAGTACGCTGATACGGTTTAATATCTACTTCATCTAATTTGTTTGATTGTATAGCCTCTTTAATCTGTAGTACTCCTTGGAAAGCTATCATAGCACCGTTGTCTTGTAAAAGTCCAGCAGGAGGGCAGAATAATCTTGCCTTTCTTTCTTGGCACATAATCTCTGCCATTTCCCTTAATCTTGAATTGCATGCAACACCACCTCCTAATAATAATTCATCTTTTTTAAGATGCGCCATTGCGCGCTCTGCCGCCTCAATCAGCATTGCGAATGCTGTTTCCTGAAGTGAGAAGGCAAGGTCTTCAATTTTAATTCCTTTGTCATATTTTTGCTGCAGGTTTGTAAGCATTCCAGAAAATGAGACATCCATCCCCTTTATTGAATACGGCAATTCTATATAATGAGAACCAAGTTTCTCCTTATCAACCTCTCCTTTAATTTTCTTTGCGAGTTCTGCTATCTTTGGCCCTCCAGGAAACCCTATCCCGCAATGCCTCGCAAATGAATCAATAAAATTTCCGACGCCAATATCAAGTGTCTCTCCAAAAATTCTATACTTGCCTGAGGCATAAGCAATAATCTGTGTGTTTGCACCTGACACATACAGCAAGACGGGGTCTTTTGCTCCTGTTGTTCTTCCTATTTCAAGATGCGCAATGCAATGATTAACAGGAATTACTGGTTTTTTCAGTCTTGATGCAATTTCTTTGGTAAATTTTAATCCTTCAATGAGGCAGGGGGACAAGCCAGGACCTTGTGAGAATGCAATCCCGTCTATATCCTGAACTTTTATATCTGCCTTCTCTAATGCCTCCTGCAGTAATTTTTCCTTTACAGAATTGTGATGTTTTGCCGCGTCCATCGGAACAATGCCTCCTTTTTCAGTGGTATAGGAATCCTTGCAGTTCGCAATAACCTTTATTTCATTTCCTTTTTTTTCTGCAATTCCTATTCCGAATGTATGCGCGGTTGATTCAATCCCTAATATTATCATTTTTTTAACAGGAATAGAATATTTTTAAAAGTTGTTAATAGCTTACACGAAAACCTTTTTAAATTAAAAAATCCTAGTCTGCACGCAGACTAGGCTGGCATGCTAGCCCTATGCCATTTGCCAGTGGGCTTTAGGCAAGCTGCAAGGGGAGGAGTGAGATTCATTTCAGATGGTCTTATTATCGACGAAGACGCCTTGTCCTGCTTGATCTTGCCTTAGCGAAACGGTTCAGGTTCGGAAGAAAGCAGACCTAAGTTATGGTTGAGATGCTTACAGGGTTACAGGGCCGAGGAGATAGTAAGGAAGCTGTCTGAGATGAATCAGGCAAATCCCCGAGTCTGCACTTGAAATCTATAAAATTAGTCTAAACAATACATGAGCCAAGAAGAACTACAATTCGCATGTGAAAAACCATTAAGTAATCCAGATAGTATAGAATATGTTAGCGAAATTGAAGCTAGAGGTCCTTGGAAAACAAAATCTGACGCTGAACTAAAAGTATTATTTGCAATGCCATATGACAAGTTATTGGAGTTTCTAAAATATGATGAGAATGAGTTAAGACAATTGCCAGAAAACATAACAGGTTTAAGAAGTTATTCTGTAAAAGGATTAGTGAAGGGAAGCTTGGGTGGAATGGAATTTCATAGGATCAGGAAAGAACTGCTTTTTGGACTAGAAGGAGTTGTTGATGTAGAATGTGAAGATGTTTATGAGAACAAAAGAAGATTTAGGTTAGATTCTCAGTATGGCATTTATATTCCTCCATTTATCTTGCATACATACAAAACAATTGAAGATGGTGGAGTTTTAGTGGTTGCAAATACCTTATTTAATCCCGAAGATAAAACAACTCATGATACTTATTCTCAAATTATATTCAGAAAACTGCAGGAGCAATATAAATAAGAGGTATTATTAATTAGTTACTATTGCTCTTTTTTAATTAGATAAATTTTAAATACCTCTTCTCCCAATAATTTATTGCTTAATAAAAGAGGCAAAAATAAAAATGAATGGGAAAAATGCTCAATTCTATATCCTTATGTCTGCCATTATTGCGGCTATACTTACGGGGCTTATAGCGGTAATAAATTATGCTGTTGTAAAACCAGAGCCTATCCAATTCTATGACCTGACAAAGCAATTGGAAAATGAAGTTAATCGCGTAATTGATTATGGAACTTACAGCGGCAAGGATGTTGCTGTGTATGTTGAAGATTTCATAGAGTATTTTCTTGCATATGCGCATGAAAAAGACCCTGACTTGGGGATAATATATGTCTATGGGAATTCTTCCTATATTGTAGTTGCGAATTACGGCAAAAATGACAGCGGGGTTTTTACTGACGTGAACAAGACAGTGCTTACAGGAGGAAGCGCCCAAGCAGTGAGCACAGTGAAAATGGATATCGGAGGAACTCAAATAGGAAAAAAGATAATTGAAGAGAAAAGCATATTTGGGAATATAAGGCAAACATTCGGCCCAAGCAAGAAAGTCGTTGTTAATATCTCAAACAGGATGTATGATTTTGACTTGAAGGGGCAGCAATACTTTTTTGCAATAGTGGAAAGCACAAAAGAGAATGAAACATATTATAGCATTGTATCATAAATCAAGAAATGTGGACATTAGGGAGCATTTCTGGCATCAAATAAATTAATAAAGCCAGTTGAATATAAATAAAAAAGAAAAATGCAGAATAAAAGGGGTATATCTGAATTGATAGCATATGTGCTTCTTATAAGTTTGTCAATAGCGTTAAGCATTGTTGTCTATAATTGGTTAAGGGCATATGTCATGCCATACCAGCCAAAAGCATGCCCAGATGGAATAAGCATCATAATAAAGGATTATAACTGCTATAACGGCAATATAACATTAAATCTCTCAAACAAAGGGTTATTTAGAATAGATGGATACATCTTCAGGATAAATAACGAATCAGATGCAACTGGAAATCCTGTTGGCTTGCCTATAAATGTTATAAGCACTACAACGCTGCTTACTCCTCTGCAGCCCGGAGCAGTAACAAGCGGAAGCTGGAATTAAAAGACGAAATACTCTAAGATAGTCGAGATGGAAATAGAGCCATTCAGAATTGAGGGAAACAAGAATATTCTTTGCGAGAAGGCAACGATAAAACAAAGAACACTGCTTGAATGCAATTGAAATTTCCAAAAAAATATATAAATGAAAAAAATTTAATTTAAAATGAAAAAGAGCATATCTCCTTTGGTGGCAACTGTTTTGATGGTGGTATTAACAGTAGCTGCTGGTGTAATTGTCTATACATGGGCGCACGGGCTTGTAAAAGAGCAGATAGAAAAATTTGGGAGGAATGCGGAGCAGGTTTGCGACCAGCTGAGTTTCAATGCAGAGGTAAAATTAGTATCTGCAAATCTTTTTGATTTGTATTTGATAAATCAAGGTAATGTTCCGATATATGCAGTTGACATAACAAAAATAGGAAAGGGAAAATCGGTTGTTGACAGAAGGGTTATAACATTAAGCGAGGGAGGCTCAACAAAACAGACATTAACATTAGAGAGAAGCTCTTACTCAAGCATATTGGTTCTTCCAGTTATTCTCGGAAGTGTAAGAGGACAACAGAATGAAAAACCATATGCATGCGCCCAGCAATACGGGCAAAAACTTGATTTGCCGCTGTGATAAACTGCAAAAAAATTTGAATATTGAAAAGGAAAACTTTAAATATTAGCTTTGAAACTTAAATATATCAGATAAAAGGAGGTTAAGATATGAGAATGCAAAAAAAGGCAGTTTCTGCGCTTGTTGCAACAGTCCTCTTAATATTGATAACAGTTGCTGCAGTTGGCATCATATGGGGCGCCATAATGCCGATGATAAACCAAGCGACGCAGTATGGGCAGTCATGCATGAATGCAAGATTGCAGATTGATACAGACCAAGGTTACACTTGTTACAATGCATCTGGTGTTGTCTTGGCAAATATAGCAAGAGGTGCTGAAGATTTCATTCCTACTGGACTGCAGCTCGTAATTTCTGGCGGTGGGCAATCAAAGGTGTTCAAGGTTAGCGACAAACAAGTTCCCGCTGGGAGCATAAGCCAGCTACCTTCCAACTACAGCGGCAATACACTCGATGTGCCTGGTACAAATGAAGCAAGAACATATGTTGTTGGGTCTGGTATGACTGTTACTTCAGAACTCGCAGTTGCACCAATAGTAAAGGTAGGCAACACAGAAAAGGTCTGCGACGTATCCTCAAGAGTTACGTTAACTGCATGCAGGACAAGTTAAAGAGACCTCTTTTATTTTTTAATTTTTTATCTCTCTTTTAACTCTTTTAGTTTGGATTTGGTAATCTAATTATGTAATTATAATTTTCGCTTTTGTATAGAATGGAAAATAAAAAGGCGCAGGTTTGGATTGAGTCAGTCATATACACTTTAGTCGGACTTGCAGTCATCGGGCTTCTCCTTCTTGTCACGCGCCCTCAAATCTCGAAAACACAGGATGAGTTCATAATACAGCAGACAATGAAGGCATTTCATGAGCTTGACAACAAGATGATAGAGATAAAGCAAGCAACTGGAAACAGGAGAATTGTTGAATTCCAGCTGTCAAAGGGAGAACTGCTTCTTGACGGGAATGCAGACAAGATAAAATGGACTTTAAGGGCAAGCGGTTATATGTATTCTGAACCGGGGTATGAAACCTCTATTGGCAACATAAAGATACTGACAACACAGAATGTTGATAAATATGATGTCCAATTAACGCTCGATTATTCATCAAATATTGATATGAGCATTGAACGGCAGGGAATCGCAAAGATACTCCAGCCCGCAAAAAATCCTTATAAATTAATAATTGAGAATTTAGGGCCTAATGCTGAAGGGATGATACAGGTTGATGTTGCACTAACATAAACAGGATATTTCTATTCTGAATAAGGTTCAAGAAGATACTTCATAGTGAGAAAAAAACGAAAAGATTTTTAAACATCAATTTCTAATAATGGTTAAATGAAAAGAGGGCGCAGAGGGCATAAACTTGACAAGAGGACTTTTGTCATTAGCATATTATTTCTATCTATTTTCCTTGCTTTAATCCTATTGGAAACTGGGCTGTTAAGCATAAAGGGTGGGAAAAGATATTCAGGCATGACAGGCAGGACGATAATAGAACTCGCGACTTCGTCTTCTAATTCTTCACGTATGTTTCTGATATTTACTTTACTGTTCCTGAGACAGTTTACACAACCAATCAGAGCATAGGGTTCAAGGGGTATGTGTACCTAACAAATTATTCCAGCAATGGCACATTGGTTTCTGCCTCTGCACCATTGGCAAATGCTTCTGTTAACCTGACTATAAAATATACCAATGGGATAAAATACAGGAATTACACATTCACTACAGACGCTAATGGCGCTTTTTATTCAAAAAGCACTTTTTATCCAAGTGCAACCGAGGTTAATATATCCTCACCTGGTTACTATTATATAAGGGCTGAGTATAAGGATCCTTTGAATGCAACATGGTTCTCGGAGGTTGAAGTAACTGTTGTCAACCAGACACTTGACATCCTGACTGTAAGTGCTGACAGGGCGGAATATAATGCTGCAGAAATTATCAAGGTTAATGTGGAGGCAATAAGGTTGATAGGGGATAGAACTCTGTATATAAGCAATGTTTCAGTCAATGGGAGTTTAAGAAATTCGTCAAAAAGTTCTCTGCAGACATTTAGCTGCACCACAGGAACCAGTGGGAAATGCACGGTAACACTGACTGCCCCTTCAACATACGGCACTTATATTTTGGAACTAAATAACTTCAAGGCATTCAATTCCTTTTATGTCTCGCCTTTCTCAGTTAATGTATATCTGAAAGATGAACTTGGGCAATCCTTGAAAAATGTTTTTAAGATAGGCGAGCAGGGAAAGGTTGAGGTGAGTGTCATAAATGCGACATCAACGGATACTTATACTTTTTCGGGTTACGTTGCCGACGCAGCGGGCAATAATCTCAAACTGATAAATTCCACGGAATTAAACAGCAATAATTCATTTATAAATACCTTCCTGGTCACATTTGATGCCCTGACTTTCAGCTATGGCTCGTATAATGCGTATGTTACTGTCACAAAAAGCGGTGATGGCAGCATGAATTTCATAAATTCTTTTCAGGTAAAGGACTGGACATTATCAGTAAACAAAAGGGAAAGCAAATCTGGATTTGAATATGAATACAGCGTTTTCCCGAACAAAACAATGTATTTTGAGGCATATCCCACTGACCGCACAAATGGCACTGTCATTACAGGCATAAATTCAACCTTTTTCTCAATAAGCCTGAAAGACAACCTGAACAATATAATATCCACTGCAAATGCAACCTGGAATGCAAGTTGCAGCAAAAGCGGCTGTTATGAATTCTCCATAAACTCTTCAGGAAGCGTTGGGAAATATGTTCTATATGTTACTCTCTCCAATAATGGCGATACCCAGACAAGAAGCCAAATAATAAATGTGATAAGCACGGTGATGTCTGCCCAATCGACAGACAAAGAGGGCGCAATAAAAGAGCTTTTTGGAACAAATGAGTATGCCTACATAAAACTGACTGCATACAATCTTACCTCTTCGACATTGAATCTTAGTAATGCTGAGATATTCCTCGTAGCTTACATGAACGGCTCAACATTCAATTACACTCAAGTTGCCAATTTCAGTGATGTAAATTCATCTAATACTGTATATGAGTGGGCGTGGAATACTTCTGCACAGATGATAAAGTTAGATGTGCCAAAAATAGGAGGACTATATAATGTTTTCATATTTGGGGATAACAGAACAGCAGGAACAGCTGCAAAGTTCATTGTCAATCCATATGATGCCTGTAGTGTGCCAAAGGATACGGCGGGACAGGTAACAACGGGCTATTATTATGTCTGGCAGTTTAAAACAACTGATACTATATATTTTGAGATAAAGCTCACACAGGCAAATAACCCTTCGGGAAAGGCAACTGCCCTTAATTCCTCAAATGGAAGCGGCACTTATGGTATGGGTAGCCAATGCAATGTAGACACAACCACAAAACAGGTTGTGAATAACGCCACACTTACATTGGTAGAGGTGAAAAACTTGGACTCAGGGGCAATCCAAAGAGTGAATGTGACTAGCTCTGTATGCCAGGCAAGCGATAATTCAGGCGGATACACCTGCACTGTAAAACCATACACAAAATGGGATGGTGGTGTAAATATTGTCCAGTTTAATGTAGTTGGGCAGGACGGAACAGAGAGTACTGTTTACAGCAGATTTGAGGCAAGGGCATTTTATTTGTATGGCTGGACAACTGTATACCAAAACAGCCCTTCTAGCAATATAACATTGCAGGTAAGGTTATATGAGGCGGGAGGCAACTGGTGGAGCACTTCTGGAAGCAGCGGTGGTTTAAGCGGGACTATAACTGTAAAAAAGGTAGAATATCAGGGCAGAGATGGTGAATGGGTATGGCCTCCGGTCAGCTATGCTTATAATGTCTCTAATTTAAGTTCTGCATCTGTTACAGCGGGCACCGGCTCAATTAGTATGCCTGCAGAATTGGCCCCAGATGGAGCATGGAAAACTGGCTATTATAGGGCAGTAATACAAGGCACAACATCTGCAGGAGACACAGATTATGGCTATGCGTGGTTCGGGGTTAAATTATGGGATGTTTACGGCCAGCCAATTGAGTGTATGAGCTCATCAGGATGCAACTATAAAAGTTATTTTAACTCAAAGGAGAACATAACGCTATATATAAAAATCTCAAAGGCAGGGGATTACAATTATAATTACGGGGGAGGCGAGAATATATGGGGCAATGTTACTATAGGCGTAAAAAAGATACAGGACTGCAGGACATGGCCATGCAAAGAGCTAAACACAAGCTCGTATATAGTAAGCAATCGTACTGTTGATAAATCAAGCCCATGGTACTGGAATGCAAACATAAACGACCAGCGCAATTATACACTTGGAATAAACACGACAACGGGAACATGGGGAACTGGGTATTATTCTGTTGTCTTGGATATTAATGGGACAGACACGGGCTATGCATGGTTCAATACAATTGCATTTTATGTTGACTTGCAACCCACTGACTTGAATGGCACAGATTACAAGTACAGCATACGAAACAACAAACCAATGTATTTTAATGTTTCAACAGTTAAAAGTTACAAAAACGCATATTGGGATGGTTATTCCTATATAAAGTACAATAAATCAGATTATATCAATACTACACTTGATGACATTGTCTTGAGGACATGGGACCAGACAACATGGAAGACAATAGAGTATAATTACCCCGAAGATATAAATGTAACTCCTACACCAAGCAATATAACCGGGAACGGGCTCCTTAATATAACGCGTAGTAATGGCTCATGGGTGACTGGTTATTACTGGGGGGAGTTAACATTGAGAAATGCGCAAAATGAAACCTCAACGGGTTACATCTGGTTTAATGTCCAGCCATTCAGGGTGCAAGTAGAAACAGTAGGCAATACATATAATGTTGATGTTGACCAGTGCATCAACACCACTTTAAGCATTTATGAGCCAGACTGGTATTCAAACACATTTTTCGCAGGAAATTACTCTATTGTGAATATTACAGAAGATATCTGGACGAATTACGGAAGAAATGTGAATTATTATACCAATTATACAATCGTAAACTATTCCTCTGGCTCATTTAATGCAACAGCAAGGGTGAAATTTTGTCCTAATAATGATACTGGAGAATGGAGCGCGGGAAGCTGGGGAGGTTATCATTATCTTAATATTATAGTCAAGGATAATGCCCAGAATGACACGCAGACAGGATGGTTGTGGTTCAGGACAATGCCTTTCCAAATAAGCTGGGATAGTGTAATAGGCGGCATAGGGAAAGTGACAAACGAACAGGTGAATGTGACTGTGCATCTGACTAAGTCGTCTGGTGCAGCTGCATCTGGAAACTTGACTACGATTTATCAATGGAGATACGACAACTACCAGAGCACAAGAGAAGAATATGTATTCAGGGTTGGGCAATGCCCCGCAAATGGGTCTGCGGGATGCCATATATGCTGGTCAAATGTATCTGGGCAGTGCAATATTACTGGCGCGCAAACTATCACAATCTATCCGCCATCTGGCGGATGGAGAATAGGGTATAATTACCTCTATGCAGAATGGACAAAAGAGAATTCTGCAACGAAAATAGAGGACTGGAATTATATATACTTTGAAGGAAGGTCGGCATATAATGGCTATTTCTCAAATGTTGATGCAAATGGATACTGGAAGTATGATTTCCGAAATAATGAGAACATTACAATCAAGATTGATGTAAGAGATGCCAGTTATAATACTGTTAATAATGTAAATATAATAAGCGTGCAGTATGCATTAGCAGGCGGCAACTGCTGGGATGAGTGGTGCAGAACATATACAGAAGCCACATTCTCGCCCACAAGCACTACAAGCGGGAGTGCAATACTTCAGTTGAAATACCCAACTTCACTATGGACGATGGGCAATTATTATATAAAAGCAACTATTTCAGGCAGTGCGGGCACTGGCACAATAACAGGAGGAAGTGTGAGGGTAAAGGATATGGTTGCCCCAAATGTTACAATATCTGCTCCCGTAAATAATGGCAGTTATTCATCAAGCCCGATATTGTTTAATGCAGTAACAACGGAAAACAGCCAATGTTATGTCTATATCGCCAGCTATAGTCTGTTTTACAATTGGTATTGTGGTGGTTGGAATAGCACAAATTCCTCGAATAGTTCATATGTGCCACCAAGCGAAAGCGTACTTGGTGCATGCAATATCACACGATACCATTATAACGGGACTACCTATTACACGGGATATGCCTCCCAAAATTACTTATCAACCTATGATGGGCAGAACTCCACATGGGCATATAATGAAAGCGGCGGATTTATGACTACTGGAGGAACAACGCATACATACAACATAGATATAAGAAACTGGACATCCCAAAGTTACGGGATAAAAGTCTGGTGCTATGATACTGACTGGAACAGCGGCACGGCTATAGTTGCATTTAATGTTACTAGATAAAATGAAAAAACAAATTTTAAGGTTATTGGCAATTTTGTTAGTTTTAATTGTAAATACAAGCTTCGCGATGGCTGCGGCAACATTTGCGGTGACAAGCCTTTCATGCACGCCTTCAGAGGTTGTGATAAACAATGTTTTTTCATGCACTGCACAGATAAAGAATAATGGTGATGCAAGTGGTTCTGTAAGCACTGTAACCCTTTACCCTGACTCAAGCAATTGGCTTGAAAATTCAAATTATCCCCAAGCATCTGGGGCAACTGTAAGCGCGGGGCAATCCACAGAAGTGACATTTACTGGGCTCAAGGCGATAAAGTCGGGAAACAATGGCTTCTCAAAAATAATGCTTGATTCTGTAACTGACACTTATGTTGCAGATAATAATATTAATGTTAACGTTATAAATGTCCTTGTTACAGTAAGCAATTCTGTCTCAAGTGCTGTAATGGGTGCAACTTTTGACAGCACAGCAGAGGTTATGGCAGGAGGCAATATAGACGTTACTTTAACCTTTACAGTCACTAGTGGTGGTTGCAGCATAGGCAGCCAACCATCACAAAAAACAATCTCTTCCATGCAGGATGGAAACACTCAATCAAGGACATGGACAGTAACCGAAGGAACATCGGGGAACTGCAGATATACAATATCTGCTGCGGCAACAGGCTCTGGAGGAATTGCATCAAAAACAGATTCCACTCCAAGCACTATTACATGCACTGACTGCCCTACACCCAGCACTAATGCCACCTCATCAAGCAGTGGTGGAGGCGGGGGTGGTGGTGGCGGAGGAGTAATTGTCTTGGGAGAGCTTGTGCTTGGTGAAAGCCAAACAAAGGAGTTACCCCAAAATGGAAAGATAAAGTTCAATGTCTCAAGTATAGAACATACGCTGACATTGGTCAGTTTTACAGACACGCAGGCAACAATAACTATTGAGAGTGAAAAGCAAACCTTTACATTAGGCATAGGGGAAGAGGTAAAAATTGATGTGAATAAAGACAACATCTATGAAGTGCTGGTTAAACTAAAATCAATAAACTCTGTTACAAGGAAGGTAACTCTTGTCCTAACAGGAATCTCAGAAAGTATACCTGTTACTGGAAAGGCGATAAAGGAAACAGGAGAGGTTGGGAAAGAGAGTGAGAAAGCCGGGGAAAAAGCAGTGACTGGTGAAGAGCAAGGGGGCATCCCTCAAATGAAGTCACTTCTGTGGATTGCAGGAGCCGTTGTTCTTGCAGTGATAGTTGCTGTTCTGTTAAAATATACAAGGAAAACTCCCAAAAAGACAGAGAAATAGATGCATATTAATAATATAAATTTTGCTTAGAAAGATTTCAATTCTGATTGTTTTGTTTCTACTTTTTTATATGCATCCTGAAAATTTGATTTATTTTTATCAGCGTCAGTAAAAACAGAAAAACGCCCGGACCAGGAATCGAACCTGGATATCCTTTCGGAAACAAGCTAGCTAGCAACAATCAGCAAGCAAAACAAGATGCTAAAGCATATGGCAATTCTGATTCAGCATCTTAACTGCCACTGAACAGCTTTATGCGTTCTCATCGAACCTCGCTGAAATTTCCAGGCTTGCGCATTACCATTGTGCCATCCGGGCATAAGATAATCCAGGAAAACAAGATTAAAAAGGTTATCATCAACAAAAACTCTTGAAATAGATATCTATAGTTTTTCCATCCAAATAGAGAACAAGAGCCTTTTGTCCCAATAGCCTATAATAACTCCCCATAGTTAATTTAACCGATATCTTATTATCTTTGATGTTGTACTCATTATTTGCCAGCTTTTTGCCGTAATCAAGATTTACAGTAAACTTAGAGCGATTAAAATTCTCTGTCACGCATCTTTTTTCAAGAGGGCCCTCTAAAAATCTCTGGAAATCAACAGCAGAGAGCATTATATCTATATTCTTGCTTTTGTAGTAAATTGCAAGCATGTAAAATAAAATAGACAAGTATAAAAAAATCTTGTGGATTTATTTTCTATTCCTCAAATATCTCAAATAACCCCTATTCGCATTCATCCATTTGTGGATTATATACTTGCCGACTAATGTTGTGTCCCAATTCTGGGAGAAATATCTCTTAACCCTGTCGAATGCTGAAGCGCATAAATCGGCAGTCCTGTCATAAACAACGTTTAATGCGCCATTCAATGCCTTGCTGTATGTGTAAAAGTCCTTATAGCAGTCTATCGCCCCCTCTTGTAATTCAAGAGGCGTAAGCAATTTTGGCTTGAAAACAACATGCATCCCGTCATAATAATCCCATAACCTGTGGATTATCCTGTTTTCATCATTAAGCCTGTTAAAAAAAGGCGTGCCAGGCACCGGAGTGAGCACCATAAACTGCACAGAGTCTATATCATTTTTATTTGAGAAGTCACTTGTTGCATCAAAAACTGACTTGTCATCCTCGTCTGAACCAAGAACAAACATTCCATGGACTCTTATGCCGTAATCATGAAATTTTTTTATTGCATTCCTTATATCCCCAATTGACTGCGATTTGTTGTATGAATCAAGAGTTCTTTGGTTAACCGATTCAAATCCCACAAAAACTATCTGGCAGCCCGCATCAGCCATTTTTTGCAGGAGATTTTCGTCCTGAGAGGCATCACATCGCACTTGTGCGGACCATTTCACATTATTGTCGTTATTTTTTCTCAATGCATCAGCCAAAATCATTGCCCTCTGCTTGTCTGCACATAAATTATCGTCGTAAAAAAACGCCGTTCTTGTTTTTATCTTTCTAAATTCATTAACAACCTTGTCTATACTTCTTGTTCTGAACTTCCTTCCGAACATAGCAGTCACAGAACAAAAATTGCATCCAAACGGGCAGCCTCTTGAAGTCATAATGGGGGTTATGCCCATTTTTTTATTATCCCGCAAAACTGAAAAATCAAGTATTGGCAGTTCGTCCAGATTTTGAAGTCTTTGTGCATCAATAAATTTTTCTTTTGAGCCGTTCTTAATCAAATCAACTATAACACTCTCGCCTTCTCCTGACACAACAGTATCCGCATATTTACTTGCTTCTTCCTTCATAAATGATGCGTGAATTCCCCCGATTATCACCCTGCCCTCGGGATTTAACGCCTTGAACTGAATTGCAATCTCATAACCCCTTTTTATCGTTGATGTTAATCCTGTCAAACAAAGAATATCGGCATTTAGCTCATGCATATTTATGTCTCTTCCCAAGATGTTCTCGTTATATACTTTAGCATTATATCCCGCCTTTTTCAGCATTGTTGCAAGATAAATCGGGCCAAGCAGAGGCATAGTCATCATCCTTGCAAAAACATTATCCTTTGAGCCCCGCGGCTCAACAAATATTATTCTCTTGTCTGCATTGTTTTCCTTGATATCATTAATTTGTTCGTTCATCATTTTCTGTCAAAAAACGAGATTATGTATATGAGCAATCCTGCTATGATGAGGGAAACAGGCCATAACGATTCCGCAACCCCGAAGATAAGGATAAATGTTATGCTTAGCAATACTCCAAATAATCCCACAACAAGGAATATTTTCTTTTTGTTGTATAAAAAGCAGAGCAATATAGACACCGCAACAATAGAGATAAACACTGGCCAAAGGTTTTTTAATAATGCCCAAGATGTAAAGTTAAGGTAAAAGAAAAAAATGCTCAGCATTATCATGAATGAGCCAAGCCCGATTAATCCTATATCTTTCCTGCCCTGATAAAACATCAAACTTAAGCCAAGCCCTATGACAAACACAAAGATAGGCCAAAGATTATGTATTCCTAAGAGAACACCATTGCCTTCAAGAAGCAACGCTATCCCGCTTAACACAAGCAGTCCTGCCAAAACATTAAATTCTGGCTTAACCCTTTTTTTCATTTATTAATAAACCAAGAAGCGTATAAAAAAGTATGTTTTACGACTTAACTGATAAAGTCGGCTTATATCTTTGTGCATGTGGCATTAACAATAGAATAATTCCCGTAAAGGCGATTGACTAAAAAGTATCTTTGCAATCCTTTCTCATCAGGGATTGGCTTGAGGACTAATTTTACTGCATATTTTTGAGTTGTATTGTCTTCGGGGCTGTAAAAAATCTCTTTGCAGTAAAGATAATCAGAATTCTGCCCTTCACCACTCCCTTTTGGGCAGTCTGGCTTGAGTGACTCTGAATAATTGCTCTCATTCCCAGGAATTATCATCTGAATGCCGTCTGCCCATTTATCAGTTTTTATTACATACCGCTCGTCATACCCCCTGCCATACAAGTCGCTCTGTGATTCAAGAATCAATATCTTTTCTGGGATGATGTTATCGGGGCATTTATTATCCACCTTTCTAAAAAATCCAGACGCTATAACATACCAAGCAAGGATGCCGACGGCTAAAATAAAAATAAGTCTAAGCGCGGGTTTTATCCAGTTCCTCTTTTCTTTATGCTTTCCTCTTTGCATAGATAAAATGGGAAAAAAGAGTATTTAAGAATTTCTCTGCCCTCTTAAGAGGTCCTGCCTGCGACCTTTCCATCACTATTCAAATCAGGCAATATTATCTTTTTTCCTTCCCTTATCTGCCCGCCATCGTAATTAACGAATGCCTTTTTATTGTATTTGTTCAAGTCCTTGACAATTTTGGTATAAGAATCAAGATTGATAGGATAGCCCTCTTTGCCAAGATAGAATGAAAGATTATCGCCTTCCCTTATTGTAGTAGCATAAGAAGCATAATTCTGCCTGTTCTGAACAGCACTCTTGCCAGTATCCCTGCCATTGCCGCATCCAGCAATACCTAATGCAATAATAGGTACTAATGCTTTCTCAACAATCTTGTTTATTGTTTTCATTTTTGCTCTTAAAATCGCACTGACAGATTGGTTTATAAATCTTGTTAAAGAAAAATCATAACCAAAAAACTCAGAATTACTTGCCTATCTTCTTTGCAATCAAGTCAACGCAGATGCCTGCTGCAACTGTCTGCCCGGCATCCCTTATAGCAAATCTTGCCATATGCGGATTTACTGCCTGCTTCTCAAGAACAAGATTTCCTATTGGCTTTATCTTAACAACAGCAACATCCCCATTCTTCAGGAAATCAGGATTTTCCTTTGCTGTCTGTCCTGACTTGGGGTCAATTGTCTTTGTAAGCTCAATAAATTGGCATGGAACCTGTGCTGTATGAACATGGAAAACAGGAGTATAGCCCTTTGCTATGACTGTGGGATGATTTATTACTGCAATCTGTGCTGTAAATTCCTCAACAATAGTTGGGGGGTTTGCAGCATCGCATATAACATCCCCTCTTGCAATGTCTTTCTTCCCTACTCCCCTTATATTGACACCAACATTATCCCCTGCAACTGCCTCTGGCAATGACTCATGGTGCATTTCAATGCTCTTAATCTCACCGTTAATGCCAGTTCCTGTTCTGCCAGGCAATATTATAACCTTTTGGTTTGGTTTCATTATGCCTGTCTCAATCTTTCCAACTGGGACAGTCCCAATTCCTGTAATCTCATAAACATCCTGAATAGGCATCCTCAATGGCAAATCAGTTGGTTTTTGGGGCGGGTTGAACAAGTCAAATTGCTCCAATAGAGTAGGTCCTTTATACCATACCATGTTCGGGCTTTTCTTTGTTATATTATCGCCTTTCAAACCAGAACCTGCAATGAAATTTATCTTTTCAGGGTTGTAACCTGCTGTTTTCAGCAATGCAGACAAATCTGCCTTTACCTTGCTGAATTTTGCCTCGTCATAATTAACAGAATCCATCTGGTTTATTAGAACAGCCAATTGGTCAACGCCCATTGTCCTGCAAAGCCATATGTGCTCTTTTGTCTGTGCCATTACGCCATGCTGGCATGCAACAACCAATATTGCAGCGTCTGCCTGAGAAGCACCTGTAATCATGTTCTTGACAAAATCCTTGTGTCCCGGAGCATCAATGATAGTCATCTCGTATTTCTGGGTGACTATCTTCTTGTATGACAAGTCAATTGTCAATCCTCTTTCCCTTTCCTCCTTGAACTTGTCCATAACGAATGCGAATTCAAACCCCGCCTTGCCGTGCCTTACTGCCTCTTCCCTTAATTTGGCAAGCTCCTGCTCTGGCAATTTTCCTGTCTCATACCATAATCTGCCGATAGAAGTGCTTTTACCATGGTCTACATGACCTACAAACACCACATTGAAATTTGGTTTTTCGTGTGCCATTTTATAATGTTATCAAGTAAAAATGATTTGCAAAAATAGGTTTATAAATGTTTTGTTTTTTCATGCTTAATTCTTATTTCTATTTTTTAATTTTATTCTTTGCATTGCTCTTCCCGACAACATAATAGTATATCTTCAATTTCTTATCCTGCTTCAATGGCTTCCATCCCCTGAAAATCCAGTAATGCGAGACAATCCTTGTCCCTTTTTTCAGTTCTTTCAAGAATTTTTTCTGCAGCTTGTCATTTGCCTGCTGTCTCAAGAATAAAAATACCACACTTGCATCGCTCAAGTCATTCTTGAACAAATCACCAAATATTATTCTTGCATTTTTCAGCATAAGCAATTTAACTTTAAAAAGTGAAATGAAAAATCTAAAGGGGTCAATTTCAATTCCAATTGCCTTTTTGCATTTTCTTGCGGCAGCAATTACCAACCTTGCATCCCCGCATCCCAAATCATAAGCAACATCATTTTTTTTCAGATTTGCATATTCAAGCATCCTCCTCATTTTTCTTGATGTCGTGGGATAATACTCTGCCCCGAAAAATCTCGTGTAAAAGAACCATAAAAGGAAAAGAAAAATCAAAAGTGATGCAAAAGCTATTGAGTCCATTTCACAATAGGGAATTTTTGATTTAAAGAGTTTTCTTTTTCCCGCAAACTTTTTATAAACAAACAGCTTGGCTCTATTATGAACAAAAGGGTGATTTATGGATTCTTGATAATCCTTGTCATTTCAATCGGAATATTGCAACTGAATATCAAAATCAGGCATCCCCAATCACAAGCAGACACACAAAAACTTATTGATGTTTGCATTAAGGAATGCAGAGATTCAATAGAAAAAAATGAAAAACTTGAATCTGGGCCTTGCTTACTCGACCCTATAAAAGAAAATTCAAAGTGGGTTTGTGATATTGCCCATAGCCCAAGGGAACAGACTGATAATCTGCCTGAAAACCAGTGCCAGGCATTCAGGAATGGGATTGCACAACATTTTATTGAGATTTCACCTGACTGCAGATTAATTAAAGTATCCTAAAGCCCATAAATCCTTAAAAACAAGGATAACTTGATGCTAAAATGGAAAAGCTCATAAAAAAACAGCCAATCAACACATTAAAAGAGGGAAATCTTGTAGATGATGTATTTTTTGTCAAATTCAAAAAAGGGATGTCGCAATACTCAAAGGGATTTGCCTTTGAACTAATGCTATCGGATAACAGCGGGAAGAATATAGAATATAAATACTGGGGTGGCAATAATGAAGAAAAAGTCAAAGGCATTTATGACTCAATAAAAGCAGATTCTATCGTTCATGTGCAGGGAAGAATCTCCGTTTACAAGGAAAAACTTCAGCTGGCAACTAATGAGCCTTCTATAATAGAAGTGCTGAAAGAGGGGCAGTATAATGAGGCAGATTTCATCAAGCCAGCAAAAAGGGACATAAATGTTATGTATGCAGAATTGCTTTCTGTTATTGAATCAGTTGAAAACCCAAAACTTAAGGAATTGCTAAACAGCATATTTCAGGATAAAGAGATGGAAACGAAGTTCAAAAATCATCCTGGGGCAATAGAAATCCATCATAATTGGGTAGGCGGCTTGTTGCAGCATACATTAGAAGTATTAAATTACTGCAAGACGAGCTGGGAGACATTCCCGCAGCTTAATAGGGACTTGCTTATTGCTGGCGCATTACTTCATGACATTGGAAAATTAGAGGAGATTGAAGTAACATCAAGGATAAAGGGAACAAAAATAGGGCAGCTTACAGGACATCTTGTTTTAAGCACAATATTCGTTGACAAGAAATGCGGGGAAATTAAAATGGACGAGGAATTGAAAAATAAGCTATTGCACATAATTGTAAGCCATCACGGCAAGGTTGAATTTGGCTCGCCAAAGGAACCGATGAGTGCTGAAGCACTGGCAGTTTATTATGCAGACGAATTAAGCTCAAAAATTGCAGAGATGATAGAATTTATCGAGGACGCAAAATCAGACACAGAGGATGATTTTATGTTCCATAAAAGAAACGGGAAGAATATACTTCTAAAATAGATTTAAGCGGCGGTATTATTATACATATCCTGTATGCCCTTTCTCTGCCTTATCTGCCTCAACACATCGGGAAGTATGCTGTTTGGAACCTTCTCGAACAACTGGTCAACAAGGGATGAAACGCCCCTGCCTTCTGTTGCGCTTCTCAAGTCAGATGCCCACCCAATCATTTCCGCAACCGGAATCTTTGCCTTTATTATTACTCCAGTTGTCCCTTCATGCGAGACATCAATCATCTGCCCTCTCTTCATTGTAACCATTTTTGTAATGTCGCTCATGAACTGGTTAGGGACTTCAATAGCGTGAATCTGCACTGGCTCAAATAGTGTTGCGCCGCCTTTATTCATGCCCTCTTTTATTGTTTCCCTTATTGCTGGATAAACCTGCGCAGGACCCCTGTGAATTGCGTCCTCGTGCAATTTTGTGTCAACAAGGCAGATTTTCATTTTCATGCATGGCTCTCGTGCCATCGGGCCTGCATCAACAACCTGCTCAAATGCGTCCATCACCATATCTATCACCTCTCCTATTGCTATGATGCCTTTTGTCTTGTCCAAGAGAACATTTCCCTTGTATATATCCCTATACTGCTTCGCCTCATCATGCGAAACCCCTAATGCCTCAAGCTGATGCCACATTGCCTCATTCTTCTTCTTTACCCTTCCTTCAGGCAGCTCTCCTGACTTGATTGCCTCATATATATTGTCATCAAGCGGCTCAACAGTCATAAAGAAAATATTATGCTTGTTCGGGCTTCTTCCCTCTACCTCGCCAGAATCCTTCATTAATGTCTCCCTGTAAACAACAATCGGCTCAGATGTCTTTACATCAACACCCTTTTCGGTTTTAATCCTGTTCTCAATAATTTCAAGATGCAATTCACCCATTCCAGACATCAAATTCTCACCTGTTTCCTCATTAATCTCTATTTTTATGCTTGGGTCTTCTTTTGCAACCTTCCTTAATACCTCAACAAGCTTTGGCAAATCAGCTGATTTCTTGACTTCAATTGCCTTTGTTATAACTGGCTCAAAAATATGCTTCAATTCTGTAAATGGAGTTTCTGGCTCCAATGTGACTGTTTCTCCTGCCTCTCCTGTAACCCCTGCAATAGCAAGGACATTTCCTGCTGGAATCTCTTCCATCTGCTCTGGCCTCACACCATTATATATCAAAACCTGCTGAACTCTTTGAGTCTGCTTTGCAAGATTTAGGTAAACATCCATTCCCTGTTTTATTGTTCCAGAGAATAACCTGCCTGCAGCAACCTCCTTGCCTGAACGCGGTTCAATAACAATTCTTGTAATGACAAATGCAACCTTTCCGTTTGGATTGCACCTTAACAAGTCCTTTCCAAATTCGCTTTCCAAGTCGCCATGCCATATCTTTGGGATTCTGTATTTCTGTGCTTCCAGCGGGTTAGGATGATGCTTTATAACCATATCAAGGCAAACCTCATATAAAGGAGCGTTATCCCAGAACCATGCCTTCCTTTCCTCTTCAGGCAATTCGTATGCCTTCAGAATATCCTTGAAGCTGATATTCTTTTTTTTCATGAATGGAATGGACAATGCCCAGTTGTCCCTTGCAGAGCCAAACGCAACACTCCCGTCATTGATATCCACCTGCCATTTCTCCTTGTATTCTGGTTCTGCAATCTTTTCTATAAGCTCATTAAAATGCTTGTAAATATTCATTATCCTCTGCTGCATCTGCTCGGGATTCATCTTCAACTCCTTTATCAGCCTGTCAAACTTGTTTATGAATAATGCAGGCCTGACTCTCTCCCTTAATGCCTGTTTTATTACTGTCTCTGTCTGGGGCATTATGCCTTCAGCCGCGCATGCAAGAACAATTGTGCCGTCAATTGCCCTCATTGCCCTTGTAACATTACCAGAAAAATCAACGTGCCCTGGCGTGTCAATAAGATTAATCAGATATTCCTCTCCCTCATAAGTATGAACCATTGAAACATTTGCTGCATCAACTGTCAGAAGTCTTGTCTGCTCATCCTCATGCTGCCATGTTGCCATGCCCATTTCCAAATCGCCTGCTGACTTTTCTGCCATGAAGCCAGCAGCAGCAAGCAGGTTATCTGTAAAAGCAGTCTTGCCATGATGAATATGCGCGGATGTGCAAATGTTTCTTATATTCTTCTGATTCTTTGATATCCTTGCAATCTTCTGCAGCCGTGTTTCTTCAGTTGCCATTTTAAAGTTTTTGTTATTAATTTTATTATTTAAGAAGCTTTTTAAAATTATGTAAAAGAATATAATCATTTATATACTAAAACTGCTGGATTCACCACACCTTTTGTCTTTTCTGCTTTCTCTTTAGGAAGAAATTGTCTATTCCAGTATTGCTTGAATTCCTTACCTCTTGGATGAAAATATGAAATTGCTTGGGCAACACATCCTGCTTGAAAAAAACTTATTCCCGCTTTATGCATCTCATCTTTTGCTTTCGCTAGAGATTTTCCTTTAGAGAGGGCTTCCATCACACCCAACGAAGCCTCAACTACCAATGCCGAATAAAAACCCTTTGTATTATTATACACATATTTAATCCATTTATCGAGAAGTTCTTTTTTTATCAATGTTTTTCCAGTTTCAGTAAATTGTGCTGTTTTTGTTCTAGCCTGTTCATCAAGTTTTCTTTTTTCTGCTTTCCAATCCTTCTCAGCTTTAATTCTTTTTTCTTTAAATTGATTAGCTATATAACTTCCAAAAGATAAAGCTATCATTTTGTCTATATCTTTATTTTTTCTCACATTATAAAATGGAAGTATTAATGGATTTTCATAAAGCACCTCATTTTCTTTAGTTATCCTTCGGATAGCACTGCCATACCCAACAAAAGGAATGCCCCTCCCTCCTACAAGAAGGGATTCCAAACCATCAATTCCCTCTAATTTCCCTTCTTTTACTTGTGGTGTGCCATAATGGACATAGCTTACATACACACTTTTACCAATATTATTGCCTAATTTTTTAATATCAGTAAGCATTTTCTGCTGTATTTTTGTTACCATTTTGATTGATTTTTTATAAAATTAAATTTTATAAATCTTTCTATTAAGTTACTACTTTAGGATTAAGATTAAAGAAAAATCTACTCTGATTATCTTGCGGCATCTGCCTGTTTTTCCAGTTCATTCCTCTTTGACATTGCAAAACTTTCTGTGCTCCTTTGATAGGCCAAGATAATCTCTTTTGCCAATGCCTCTGCTATTGTTGCCTTCTTATTGAATGCCTTGTCATATGAGCCATGCACAATATTCCTTAACGAGAGATTAATCCTTCTTAACGGAGAGATATCACAGGACTGGGGATATCTTGCGCCTCCGTATTCAATAACTGTAATTTCGTCCATTGGCGCAGCATTTTCCACTGCCTTGACAAAAACAAGAACCGGGTTTTGCTTGAGTTCCGCCTCTATTCTTTTGAATGCGTCAATTACTATTTTTGCTTTTTGAGAGTATTTGCCTGATGCCCACTTTGTTATTATCTTGTGCTTCTTTCCCCTGTGCCCCGGAACAGACAATAGTGTTATAAGCCGTTCAACTATATTCACTTTTGATTTGGCAAATTTTTCCCTTTCCCTTCCGTGAGATTTTAAAACAAGCCTTGCATCAACATTAATGTAACGCTTTAATCCGGGGTCTGCAACATTAATTTCAGAAACATCCCACAAATCAAATATCTTGAATGCCATTTTTACATTGTCCCCCTTCGATATCCCCCATCTATTGCAGGAAAAAAGTGTTGCGTACTAGAACCATTATTAGAAACAGCTACAAACAATTCTCCATTAGAGACTAATTTTTTTACCATATCCTTTACTTTAGATATTGCAATATTCTCTGGGATGTACACTTTACTTGTAGGATTAAATTTAAGGCAATTGTTCTTTTGGATTGACTTTCCATCTTCACAAGAGATATTTCTTATTTTTAAATCAAGTCCCTTTAAATGAACAATCCCTTCCCCCATAAAGGTATAATCTTTAATAAGCTCTTTAGAATTTGGGCATTTTCCTTCTAATACAGCTTTAACTTCATTTAAATCTGTAGACACATAAACTTCTGTTTCCATTTTATCTTCTGCCCTTCTCTATTTTTCCTTTTACAAGCAAATGCAATGGCTGGTCATTTACCTTTATTACCTGATACCTGACACAAGGAATATCTCCCTTGCTTCTTCCCTTTCTGCCGCCAATAGACTCTACAAGAACTTCGTCATGCTCGTCAATGAATTTCTGCGCAAGATTGCCTGGAATGAAGGCAGTTATCTGCTTCCCATTTTTTATTAACTGAACCCTGCAGCATTTCCTCATCGCTGAATTTGGCTGCTTTGCCTCTTTTTCAACCTTTTCAAGAACTATTCCCTTTGCCTGGCTTGCGCCTTCAAGTGGGTCGTTTTTCTCGTGCAATTTAAGTGCTCTTTTCTTGTATTTTATGCTGTGCCACCTGAATTTCTGCCTTTTTTTCCTTATTCTCCTTGCTCCCAATATTCCCATTTTATGAAAATGCCCCTTTCATTATTTTTGTCCGCAATTTTCTCGCCTCAATTTGTGTCTCTCTGAGCATAAGAATATCGCTGATTCTTATTGAGCCCTTTACATTCCTTCTTATAAGCTTTCCTTCATCTCTGCCTTCAAGTATTTTTGCCCTTACCTGTGTTACTTCCCCTCTTGCGCCTGTCCTGCCAACTATGTCCTCAACAACAGCAGGAACTGCATTGCCCATAATCTTATCTACTCCTCTCTTTATGTCTGACTTTACTTCTTCCTTTTTTTGAGGTTTTTTGCTTCCCATTTTTGTCGTTGAAACATAACAAAGCAGTATTGCAAAATTAAGTTATTTTGCCGTAATCCAAAAAAGAGGCTATTTCTTTGCCCTTTCTTTTTCTGCTTCTTTGGCTTTCTTTGATTCAGGCAATGAAACATCTCCAGATTCAATCACTGCTATTGATGCAGTTGCAACATTTATGCCGGCTGCAACGCCAAGCTTCTGCTTTGAATCCGCATTCATCAGTGTAATGCCTTTTTCCTTGCATAACAATGGCAAATGCTGCAGAATCTCCTTTGGCTGCACATCATCTGCAATCACGACAAGCTTCGCTGTGCCCCGCTCTACTGCTTTTGTGACTTCATTTGTGCCTTTCTCAATCTTTCCTGTCTTTCTTGCCTTTTCTACAATCTCGTAAACAGAATCCATCTATTACCTCCTTCATATCCATTATGGATTGGTCATGGGTTTTATTTTGTATCAAACTTTTTTAGCTTGATTTGATTAAAGACAAAAAGGCATTTAAAAAGCTTTTGGTTTTTTTTAATGTTAAAGTAAAACTCTAAAACATATTTTCCATTAAAGTTGAAGAGGTGGCAGAAACCTCTAGGATTTCTTTTAATTTGAGATAAACATCAAGAAAAGTTTAAAAAGCAGTATAAACAAACCTTAAACATGGTAAAATGCAGTTTTTGTGACAAGCATATTGCAATAGGCAAAGGAATAACATATGTGGCTCAAGATAGTGTTTATCATTTCTGTTCATCAAAATGCCTAAAAAATCGCAAACTTGGAAGAGACAAACTAAAGATGAAGTGGATAAGCAAGAAGCAAATAAGCAAGGAAGAGATAAAAGAGGAATTGCTCGAAGAGGGGAAAGAAGAGGCTGAGGCAAAGAAAGGAAAAGAGATTATCAAAGAAGAGAAGAAAGAAGAAACAAAGCCTGAAGAAAAGACAGAAAAGAAAGAAGAAAAAAGTGCATAGCAGAAATAAAGTTCAGTAGAATTCTACAAGTTTTTTATATGCAGGATTTAGTTCAGCTGCCTTTTTCATTTCGATATATGCGTCATTGCTCATGCCTGCTTTTGCGTATGCAAACCCAAGATTATAATGAAAGTCAGCATTAGCTGGCAGGAGAGAAATTGCCTTTTTAAGATAATCAATTGATTTTTTATAATCTTCCAGCAAACCATATAAAACCCCCAAGTAATTATAAATCATCGGATGCTCGATTAAAGATTCCGCTTTATGCAGCAGTCTTTTTGCTTCATCAAGATTCCTTTTTTCAAGCATAATCACTCCTAATTCAAGAAATGAAAATGGAAATTCCTGATTTTTCTCAATTGACTTTTCAAGGAATTCTATCGCCTCGTCATTTTGCCCCGTGCTATGAAGCTGAATTCCTATCTTGCAGTACTGGAAAAAATCATGTTTCGGGTTCTTTTTCTCTAATTCAATATATTGCCTTATTTTTTCAGGCGTCTGGTTCAATGTGCCAAAATGATGGATTGGTATTCCTGTATTCAATATCTTGCCTATCTTTAAAATAGAATCCCCGACATTCTCATGAACTATTCCCTCAAATTTTATCCTGCTGTCATTCTTAAATAATCTGACCATTTTTCTTGGGATATAACCAAATGCCTTTTTGCTTTCTTCATATGAATCATCCTTGCTTGAAACCCATCCAAATTCACCTATATTGTCTGTATAATTCCTTTGTATCAAGCTAAACCCAAGAAACTCTGTTTTTTTTGTCAATTCCCTTACCCTTTCATAATCACTTGAAGCAATTGTCTCGTCAGCATCAAGAAAAAGAATCCATTCTTTAGTCACATTGCTCAAAGCAAAGTTCTTTGCGTCACTAAAATTATCGTTCCATTCAAAATGGAATATCTTGTCTGTGAATTTTTTTGCTATATCCACTGTTTTGTCTGTTGAGCCAGTGTCAACAAAGATTATTTCATCTGCGAGCCCTATGGCACTCTGCAGGCATCTTTCTATATTGCCTTCCTCATTCTTTGCTATAATGCAAACACTTATGCTCATAGTTTAAATGAGAAAAGGAAAGTTATAAAGTTATTCTCTCGAGAGTTCAAAATATTTAAATATGTTATTTTATATATACAATTGAGCATGTCTCATAAAATGGTGTTAAAAAAGAGGTTCCTAATCTTTCTTTTAGCACTGCTATTTTTATTGCCTACTGTTTATGCTGCCACTTGTGCTAATACTGAAGAAGCAAGCGCAACCACGCTTCCTTGGCCATCTGGGAAATATCAATGGACCACTGTATGCTCGTCTCCACAAGGAAGTAATGTATATTATAAAGTTACAATACCTTCTGGCTATAATAATAAAGTAGATTATCGTATTATGTGTAGTGGCGGCGATGGTGAAAGCTGTGTTCCTGTGACCTATTATAATAAAGGCGGTGGCTGGACACAATGCAGCCGCTCTGACCTCTGCAGCGACATAAGTGTGTCCTCTGGCGAGACTTTAACATTCAAGACAGAATTTAGTGTGAATTGTTGGGGGAGCGGATGTGATGGTAATGCAAATTTTGAGGCAGTAATCTTGTTCTGCGGTGATACTTACTGTGGCATAGGTGAGACTTGCTCTTCATGCTCAAACGATTGTGGGAGTTGCGGGGGCACCCCTTCCCCTTACTGTGGTGATGGCAACTGCGATAGCGGAGAAACATGCGGTTCATGCTCAAGCGATTGTGGGGGGTGCAGTGAAGAACCATCAGCATATTGCGGTGATGGCTCTTGCAATGGTGAAGAAACATGCGGTTCATGCTCAAGCGATTGTGGGGCTTGTGCTCAAGCAAAGAGAGACCCAGGAGATGTATGTGATGAACATTCAGACTGCAAGGAGGGATTGTGGTGTGATTGGATGGGCGGTGGAATCAAAAAAGAGATTGGTGCTGTTTGCTGCAAATCAGGAGAAAAATGCTGTGATCATTTTGGCGGCTACTGGACTTTTGATGGTGTAGAAGAAGTATGCGGACCAGATTATTATTATGTTCCCTCAAGTCAAGTAACAACATTATGCAAGCCATGCACCTACAATTCTGAATGTGATTTCAACTACTGCACAGAAATCTCAACAGGGGGAAAGGTTTGTGCAGTAGCGGATACTACAACGTGGGCTTGCTGCGCTAATGGGAGATTTCTTAGAAACTGGAATAAGGGAAGCTCTTGCTGTGTTGATGCTGACTGCAATTCAGGATATGTATGCGGCAAATCTTATTACTGTGTGGAAAAATCCTTAGTAACAACAGGCACAAAAAAGTCTTGCCAAGAATGCAGCTCTAACTCAGACTGCGAGTCTAATAGATGTACTGAAATATGGCACGAAGGAAGATATATGAATGTGTGCATGCCTGATGCAGGCGGCTCTTGCTGTCCCGGCGAAATTTATGTTACTGAAGGATTTAACCATGAAATCGGTTCTGGTTGTTGCAATAACTCAAACTGCCCAAGCAATGCAGAATGTGTAAACAACAAATGTGTAAAAAAAGAAGGGGCATCCCAAGCAGAGAGCGAGGCAAAAAAATATACCCCAGAGATTGCTAAGAATATCGGAGATTCATGCACTTCGAACTCGCAATGCATATCTGGTTATTGCAAGAATAATGTTTGCGCCAAGAAAGGAGGTTTAGATATAAGTTTTGGAAAAAAAGAGCAAAGTGAATTCCTGCAGAAATTTTACAGCACTTATGACCTTGCGCCAAGATATAGAGATGGCAAACAAATACCCCGTTCAGCAATGTATAATGGATATTATTACTTTTACAAAGAGCAGGCAGAGCAGATAGACTTGCCAGTTGCAACTCTTGGAAAATTCACAATAATCTTAGATGATTTTAAGGCATTGGCAATGGATGTCGTTTCACTTAATCCTATTTCTATCATAATAGACTTGAAATCTTTTGCAGATGATATTGACGCAAAGATTTCTTCTGACACGGGGCCAGTAGTGAATATAATGATTAATGCATACTCTATTGGAAGTCTTGGATTGGACATAGCAAGAAAAAGTGCGAAGGTTGATACTGCAATTTCCAAGCTAACGAGCAATTTCCCTTCAAACAAGGTAACAAGAGCGATAAGCTCGAGGCAAGAGGCATTAAGAAAGAAGATTGCACCCACGGAAGAGGTTGAAAATCAGCTTTTCGTTCTTTCAATAGCGGATTTTGTTATGGAAAAAACACTGATTTCTGATGTAAGGCAGACATTTGACTTCTCAATGGTAGATTACAGCATGAAAATACAATTATCTATCATGGCAAGAGAGCTCTCAAAACTATATCTTAAGGCAGAAGCAAGAACACTAACAGAACAGGAAGCTATAATCTTGATGATTTTGGAGCATGATTTCTGGAGCATGGTTGCTGCAAGACAGGAGAACTTCATAACTAATGAAAATGAAGCGGGAATTTTCAAAAAAAGCTGGAACCAAGTAGTGCAGAAACTATTATTGTATGACCATGAGACTGATGTGCTTGCGGCAGAGAATATAGCTAGCTATGCGAAGGACTTTTTAACAAGCATAGATGCTTCAAGAAAAGAACTTTTTGAAGGAGCTGGAAAATGAAAAAAATAATGCTAATTGCAGGAATAGCAATAATTGCACTCTTGATTTTTGGAGGAGCATTTTTGTTTGGTGTGCAGAACAAATCTTCTTCAGCAACAAACAAGGGCGAGTGGGTTTTGAATGATAATTTGTTAAGAAGAGTTATGATTGCTGAAGCAGGTAGCACACTGCAGCTTGCGAATAATCTTGCAGCATACGAACCGCCAACGGAGACATTTGATGATACATCTGGAATAATAAAAAAATCTGTGGCTGACACTCTGAAGTATGGCATAAGAAGCATAATTGTTTATGATGTTGGGGGATCTGGTAATAATACTGAGTCAGTAATGAATGAAATTGCAAGGTATTACATGACAGAGGGTTATAAGCTATTGGGAGAGAGGGCAATGGGCAGGACTCAGGTAGAGGTCAAAGGCATCGAGATCAATAATGGGGAAATACACAGGATATTCATAGCAAAGGGAGATTATTTGATAGAATACAAAACACAAGGGACAATATATTCTGCAGAGTCTACTCCTGTCAGAACATTCAACTGGAATTTAGTATGGATTATTTTGGCAATTGCTGTAATTATCGCGGGATTTATCTTCTTGAGAAAGAAGGGTATAATAATAAAGATGCCAAAAGCAAAGCCAAGAACAGCAAAGAAAAAATAAAAGTTGAATTCATTAACTCATTCTGCCTTCTACAAAAACCTTAAAAAACAGGGTTATGATACTCTTATGATTAAAATGGCAAAAATAAGGCAGCCGATTGTAACAATTGCAGGTCATGTTGACCATGGAAAGACAACCATACTGGACAGTATAAGGGAGAGCTGTGTTGCGAAAAAAGAAGCAGGGGGTATAACACAAAAGATTTCATGCACAGTATTCCCCGCTGAATTAATTGAAGGAAGATGCAACAAGCTGCTTTTGAAATACAACATAAAATTAGAGATTCCAGGATTCCTTTTTATTGACACACCCGGACACGCAGCATTCACTAACCTAAGAAAGCGCGGCGGGAGTCTGGCTGATTTGGCAGTTCTCGTGATTGACATAAATGAGGGTGTTATGCCCCAGACACAGGAATGCATAGAGATACTGAAAGCAAGCAAAGTGCCGTTTATCGTTGCATTAAATAAGATTGATGCAATACACGGATGGAGAAAGCAGGCAGCAACAGTAGAGGAGAACCTGCAGCTGCAGGCAGATTATGTCAAAAAAGACTTTGACAAGAAATTTTATAATATAGTCTCGGCATTAAGCATGCATTCCTTTGATGCAGACCTTTTCTTCAGAGTCAATGATTTCACAAAAAAACTCGCAATGGTTCCATGTTCAGGCAAGACAGGAGAGGGAATACCTGAACTTATAATGATGCTATGCGGCTTGTCACAAAAATTTCTCTCTGGCAGACTGCAGCTTGGAAAGGAAGCAAAGGGAACAATACTCGAAGTAAAGCGGGAAAAATCAATGATATACCTTGAATCAATATTATACGATGGCTCATTAAAACAGGGGGATTCAATCGCAATTGCCTCATTTAATGAGCCAATTGTGAGCAAGGTGAGGACAATTTTTGAAGCAAGTCCCCTATGCAGGGGTTTCAAGGCAGTCAATGAAGTTCATGCAGCCGCAGGAATAAGAATGCAGTTGGCTGAACAGCAGGATGTTGCCGCAGGCATGCCGTTTTTCATTTACAGCGAAAAGAACAGGCAGGATATAATCAATTCACTGAAAAGGGAGATTGCGGAGACGGTTGAATTGGACAATGAGGGAATTATCGCAAAAGCCGATTCACTGGGAAGCCTTGAGGTACTGATATCCCTCCTAAGAAAAGAGGGTTTCATGATAAGCAAGGCATCACTTGGGAATATAACTAAGATAGATATTATGAATGCCCTATCAAACCTTACTATATCGCCTTTGGATGCTGTTATAGTTGGATTTAATGTTGAAAAGGAAGAAGGCATTGATGACGAACGGATAAAGATTATCAAAGGAGAGGTTATATACAAAATTATAGAAGACTTAAAACAATGGAATGGGGAGAAACAAAAGGAACTTGAAAGGGAAAGAATTACAGGTATTACAATGCCATGCAGGATTAAGGTTCTGCCCTATGTTTTCAGGCAAAGCCATCCCGCAATCTTCGGGGTGCATGTTGAAGCGGGAAATCTAAAACTCGGAATTGAGCTTATGAATTCCAAGGGCGGGAAAATAGGCGAAATAAAGGCAATGCAGTCAGAAAAGAAATCAATAGACAAAGCAGAAAAAAATAAGGAGGTTGCAGTATCAATTGGGAATATAACCTTTGGAAGGCAGATAGACAAGGGGGATATTTTATACAGCAATCTCAATGAAGACGAATTTCGCAGATTAAAAGAAAATAAAAAATATCTTACAGCGGATGAGATTGCAGTGCTTCAGGAAATTGCCCAGATTAAAAGGCAGGGAAAAGCGACTTGGGGAATTTAAAATGGAAAATTTATTCGAAAGGGTTCATGGAATCGTAATCAAGATTGGAACTGCAGGGATAACAACAGACAGCAATATTAATGAGAATGTGATAGAAAGATTAGCAGAATCCTGTTCTAAATTGATACAAGAAGGGAAAAATATCACAATAATAACCTCTGGAGCGATTGCATTGGGGCGAAGAAAAACAAATTCTATTTGCAATGACAAGGAAACAACAAAGCAAAAACAGAGATACGCAGCAATTGGGCAGCCATTGCTTATGCAGGCCTATATAAGGGCGTTTGATAAACACAGAATAAATGTTGGGCAATTTCTATTGACATCTGATAATCTGGACAGCAAAAAAAGGCTTATGATTCTGAAAGACACTTATAATGAATTAATAAAAAACAAAGAGATTCCAATATTTAATGAAAATGACACTCTTGCAGTTGAAGAAATAACCTTTGGTGACAATGACATTCTTGCAGCATTAATCACAAAAGAGTTAAACCAAGATATGCTCATAAACCTGACAGTATACGATGGGCTTCTAAAGAACGAGAGGATATTGGAAAATAGCACTTCATTTGAAACAAAGGATTATGATGAAATTAAAATGGAAAGAAAAGAGGGGAGGGGCGGATTAAAAAGCAAACTTGATGCAGCAAAAATTGTTCTTGAATCTGGGAAGATTTTCATAATAAGCAATGTAAAATATGATATCAGAGACATTTTGACTGGCAAAGTGCCACAAACAAGATTTTTACCAAGGGAAAGGTTTTAAAAGCATAAAATTTATCTTTAACTACAAAATAAAATGGCATTCAAGATAAACATAGCGGACAACAAAGAAAGGGGAAAAACATTCAAGGCAGAATCAAATTCAGAGTCATTGGTAGGGCTAAAGCTTGGAGATATAATAAAGGGAAATGAAATCCTGCCCCAATTAGAGGGTTATGAGCTTATAATACAGGGTGCATCTGACAAGGCGGGATTTCCTGCCATGAAAGAGGTTGAGGGCCCGTCATTAAAAAGAATTCTGCTGAAATATGGAAAGGGAATGAAAGAGAAAAGGCCCCATGGACTAAAAAGGAGAAAGTCAATAAGGGGAAATACAATATCAACAGATATTATCCAGATAAACCTTATTGTAAAAAAACAGGGAAGCAAAACCCTTGCTGAAATCTTCCCAGAGCAGGCAAAGAAGAAAGAGGAAGCAAAAACAGAAACTCCAACAGAAGTGAATCAGGAGTAATTATTCCCCCTCTCTGAACCAAACATTTAAAAAAATATTTTGTATTCTTATTATATGAACAAGATTAATATTGGAATTATTGGGTTAGGTACAATTGGTTCTGCTGTAATTGAAGAATTATCAAGACAGAAAGAGGATTTTAAGCAAGAAACTGGGATAGAACTAGTATTAAGTGCTATTTGCGATATCAATGAAAAAAGGAACGCCTACAACATACCATTTACAAAAAATGCTGAAGAAATCATAAAAAATGGTGATATTGATATAATAATTGAGCTCATTGGGGGTTTGCATCCTGCTTATGATTTGATAAAAAAAGCAATTGAAAACAAGAAACATGTTGTAACTGCAAATAAGGCTATTATTGACAAGTATGGCTACGAGCTAGAGCAAATGGCTCTTGAGAATAAATGCTATCTTCGCTTTACTGCATCTGTTGGGGGAGGGATAGGAATAATAGACAAGATTATCAGTAGTGAGGGCAATGACACAAGGACAATTATGGGAATACTAAATGGAACAACAAATTATATTCTGACAAGGATGAATGAATCGTTAAGCTATGAGGAAGCGTTAAAAGAGGCACAGCGTAAAGGATTCGCAGAATCCAACCCAGAATTCGATGTTTCTGGAAAGGATGCAGCACAAAAGCTTGCAATTCTCACAAACACAAATTTTAAGGCAAGAATATCATCACAAGATATATCTTGTACGGGCATTCAGGATATTAATGCAGAAGACATAGAATTTAGCAAAAAATTAGGTTATGTTATCAAGCTTCTTGCAATATCACGAGTAGAAAACAATCTGCTCGAAGCGAGAGTTCAGCCAGTATTAGTACCAAAAAATCACCCGCTTGCTTCAATAAATTATGAAACAAATGCTATTTATCTGAAGGGAAAAGCGAACATTGTGCTTTCAGGAGAGGGTGCAGGCAAGCCTACTGCTGCTACTGTAATGAGTGACATAAAAAATATATCAAGAATAACACTAAACCATTATCAGAATATCAGATATTTTGGGGTGAGAAGATTTAGCATGAAAAAAGAAGAAGACACAGAAGCTGAATTCTACCTCAAATTTCACGGATTGGATAAACCTGGAACATTGCATAGCCTTACAAAAACCCTTATGGAGAACAACATAAACATATCGCAGGCAATTCAATTAAAAAAGGACAGAGGAAAGTTCGTGCCAATAATTGTAACAGTAGACAAAACAAATTACGGTGCTGTAAAGAGTGCATTAAGTAATATTGACAAAGACAAACTCAAAGTAGGTGCTGTACTCATGATTTTGAGTTCTGATGCATAGCAAGATTAACCAAACATTTAAAAAATAAGTTCTTTTAAGTTTCTAAAATGGAAATAACAAAGCAGCCTGTATTGAATATTGGCATAGTAGGGCATATAGACCACGGCAAGACAACACTATTATATAAGCTAAGCGGAAAATGGACAGACACCCATTCTGAAGAACTGAAAAGGGGCATAACGATAAAGCTTGGGTATGCAGATGTGGTAATAAGGAAATGCCCAAAGTGCAATGAATACACAAGAGAGGAAAAATGCAAATGCGGCGAGAACTCAGAGCCTATAAAGTATATAAGTTTTGTTGATGCTCCAGGACATGAGATGCTTATGGCAACTATGCTTTCAGGAGCGACAATAATTGACGCTGCAGTCCTCGTGATAGCGGCAAACGAGCAGTGCCCAAGACCCCAGACAAAAGAGCATCTTGTTGCATTGGAAGCAAAAGGAATACAGCAGATAATAATAGTCCAAAACAAGGTTGATTTAGTAAGCAAAGAGGAGGCAATAAAAAGCTATAATGACATAAAAAATTTTGTCAAAGGCACAATCGCCGAAAATTCCCCGATAATACCATGCTCGGCACAGCAGGAAGTCAATCTTGGGGAAATCTTTGCGGCAATTGACAGATTAAAAGTTCCTGAAAGAGACAAGAACGGCAAACCGATATTTTTTGTTGCAAGGTCATTTGACATAAACAGGCCCGGCACAAAGGTTCATGACCTGAAAGGCGGCGTTCTCGGAGGGGTATTAAAACAGGGGGCTTTGAAAGTCGGTGACAGGATAGAAATAAAACCCGGCTTGGTGATAAAAAGGCATAATATTAATGAATATAGAACAATAAAAACAAGGATAATCGCATTGTATTCTGGGAATAATCCGCTGGAAGAGGTTATCCCGTCGGGAAATCTTGCAATACAGACAGAGCTTGACCCAATCCTCACAAAAGCAGATGCATTGTCAGGATGTGTTGCCAGCAGGGAAAATGAACTTCCTGAAATCCAGAATAAAATAAGGGTAAGGATACAGTTGTTCAAGAATGTCTTGGGAGAGGAGCAGGAAAAATCTGTTGAGGGCATTAAGGTTACTGAAACTCTTTTGTTAAGCGTAAACACAACAACCAGCGTTGGAACTGTAACAAAACTCAAGGGAAGCGAGGCAGAGATTGTCTTGAAAATTCCGATTGTGCCCATAGGGGGAAATAAAATCGGGATAGCAAGAAACATGCAGGGGCACTGGAGATTGATTGGATGGGGAGAACTGATTTAATTTTTTGTTAAAGAAATTTTTTAATCGAGCAAAAACCTATTCCTCTGCCTTTTCTTCGTCAAAGTTGTTTGCCTTGACAAGGTCTGTGACACTGTCACCTTCATGCAGCTTGATTATCCTTACGCCCTGTGTATTCCTGCTCATAACCCTTATGTCTTTCACTTTGGTTCTTATCACCATTCCCTTTGCTGTTGTCACAATAATGCTGTCCTCATCTGCTACAGAAACAGTTGTAACAACTGTCCCCATTGCGCGCTTGTCGCTGTCAAGATTTATGTTTATAACACCCTTGCAATCCCTTCCTGTCTTCCTGTAATCATCAATCTCGCTTCTCTTCCCAAAGCCGGTTGTTGTTATTGTAAGCACAGACATCCTCTTTCTTTCCTCTTCTGCCTCAGGCAGAACTTCAAGGGAAACAACATAATCTCCCTTCTCAAGTTTTATGCCTCCAACACCATATGACGCCCTGCCCATTGCCCTTACCTCATCTGCAGAAAATCTTATTGCCTGTCCATGTGTGGTAACAAGAATAACCTCCTGATTTTCCTTTATCCTCTGGACATCAACCAACAAGTCAGAATTGTCAGGAGGCAGATTAATCGCCCTTACTCCCATCTTCCGCGGCTTGCTTAGAACTACTAAAGGTAATTTCTTAACCTGTCCTAATCTAGTAACCATCAGCAGATAATCCTCAAACTTATTCACAGGAATAACAGATGTAACCTGCTCCTCTTTCAGATTGAGAAGATTAGTAATTGCCTTGCCCTTTCCATACCTTTCTGATTCAGGCAATTCGTATGCCTTTAACCAATAAACCTTGCCCCTGTTTGTAAAGAACATAAGATAATCATGGGTGTTGCATGTAATAAGCTGCTTGACAAAATCGCCTGTTGCCAAGTCCGCCCCTATAACCCCCTTGCCGCCCCTTCTCTGCTCGTGATAAACCTTCTCGCCAATTCTTTTCACATAACCCTTTTCAGTTATTGTGATAACGACGCTCTTCTTTTCTATCAAGTCCTTCTCGCTTATTTCGGTGACTCTTTGGAGCAGTGTTGTTCTTCTTGTGTCGCCATAATTTCTTTTCAATTCAGAAAGGTCTTTTTTGATTATGTCAAGCATCTCCTGCTCAGAACCCAGAATCTTTTTGAACTCCTTTATCTTTTCCTCCAATTTTTTATCCTCATCCTTCAGCTTGTCCTGCTCCAATGCAGTCAACTGCTGCAACTTTGTTTCAAGAACTGCCTGCGCCTGTTTTGGCGTCAATGAAAATTTATTTGTCAATGCCTCTGATGCTTCAGTAACATTCTTGCTCTTCTTGATTGTTTCTATCACAGAATCAAGATTCTTTAATGCAATCAATAGCCCTTCAACAATATGCTTTCTTGCCTCTGCCTGCTCCAAGTCAAATTTTGTTCTTTTCTTTATTATATTAACGCGATAATCAACATAAACCTTGATGAGCTCTTTAAGATTCAAAACCTTTGGCTCGCCATTCACTAACGCGAGCATCACTGCATCAAACCTTGTCTGCAGTTCAGTATACTGATAAAGGCGGTTGATTGTGAATTTTGAATCTGCTCCTTTCCTCAATTCCAGCACAATCCTCACCTTGCCTTTTGATGACTCGTCTCTTAAATCAGAAACATCAGGCAGTTTCTTGTTTTCAACAAGAGAGGCAATCTTCTCTATAAGATTTGTCTTGTTTATTTGGTAGGGAATTTCTGTTATTACGATGCTTTCCCTTCCCTTATGCTCTTCTGTTGTTAATCTGCCCCTTACAGTCAGGGAAGCCCTTCCTGTTTTGTAAAGATTAGGAATTTCAGATGATACAATATATCCCCCTGTCGGGAAGTCAGGTCCTTCAATTATCTCAATCAACTTTTCAATTTCTATTGCTGGCTTGTTTATGCAAGAGATTATAGAATCACACACATTCACAAGGTTATGAGGAGGCATATTTGTTGCCATTCCGACTGCAATGCCTGTCGCTCCATTCAAAAGAAGATTAGGCAATCGTGCAGGCAACAGCGAGGGTTCTTTCAGGGAATTATCAAAATTTGGAACAAATTCCACTGTCTCCTTGTCTATATCCTCAAGTAGCTCGCTAGCCATCTTGTTAAGCCGTGCTTCAGTGTATCTCATTGCAGCAGGCGGATCCCCGTCCAAAGAGCCAAAATTTCCCTGCCCCTCAATTAACGGGTATCTTAATGAGAAATCCTGCGCCATTCTTACCAATGCATCATAAACAGCCATATCACCATGCGGATGGAATTTTCCAAGAACTTCTCCTACTACTCTTGCTGTCTTTCTTGTCTGCTTTGTTGAGTCCAGCCCCATTGCGTCCATTGCATAAAGAATCCTTCGCTGGACTGGTTTCAAGCCATCCTCTGCGGCAGGCAAAGCCCTTGAAACAATAACAGACATTGCATAATCTATGTATGCCCTCTGCATCTCGTTAGTTATTTCTGCGTCTATCTGCCTTTCCTTCTGCTCTTCAATTTCTTCGTCATCATCAATTTTCTTTTCTTCTTCTGCCATTTTTATCTCATTTTATTTAATTTTCTCCCTCAATCTCTTTCTTTAATCTTGAAAAAAATGCAATCATAAAACGAGTTCTTTCCTCAGCTATTTTTCTTCCCTTACTTGTCAACATCTTATCTTTTACTTTTATTAATTTCCCATAAAACTCTTTTACGGGAGTATGGTTTTTTTCATAACCAGTACCAGCATCATAATCTCTAAAAATAGAATAGAGTTTTTGTTTATGTTCACCAGACCATGAATATGATCTTCCAATTCCTATAGCACCTATAGCATCAAGCTTATCTGCATCATATAAAACCTTTGCCTCTACTGTTTGGGGTATATTATTACTTCTAAATCTATGTGCGCTTATACAATGACAAACTTTTTTTATTGTTTCTTTATCCACATTATACTTTTTCAAAATCTCTTCTGCTAATTTTGAGCCTTCTTCAGCATGGCATATTTTACCATTTTCTTCATTTTCTTTTGCTCTTCCTGTATCATGTAGCAATACAGATAATTCCAAAATAAAAAGGTCTGCTCCCTCGGCTTTACCAATAACTTCAGCTAATTTTTTTACCCTCAAAACATGACTCCAATCATGAGTCGGGAGAGCATTTTTAAAATATTTTTTTGCTTCTGTTTCAATTTTTAAAATTAAATCTTGATTTGCCATTTTTATCCTTTAAATATCAAGTATTGCATCCTTTGCATGCTCTTCAATGAATTCCCTTCTTGGCTCAACCTCATCACCCATCAAGATGCTGAATATCCTGTCTGCCTCCACAGCATCCTCTATCGTAACCCTTTTCAGCATCCTTGTATTCGGGTTCATTGTTGTTTCCCATAACTGCTGGGGATTCATTTCACCTAAACCCTTGAACCTCTGGACATTGACATTCTTTCCCTGCCCAAGATGGATTAATGCCCTCTTCAAGCCAATATCCGAATAAACATAATGGTCCCTGTGCTTTCGTATCTTATACAAGGGAGGAACAGCAACGAACACCTTTCCATTCTCAATAAGCTGGTCCATATACCTAAAAAATAAAGTCAATAATAATGTCTTTATATGCTGCCCGTCAACATCCGCATCAGTCATTATTATTATCTTTGAATATCTTAACTTATCAAGATTAAACTCCTCCCCAACACCTGTTCCAATCGCTGTAATCAAGTTTGCTATTTCCTCGCTTGAAAGAACCTTGACTGGAGCGGCTTTTTCAACATTCAGAATCTTGCCCTTCAACGGCAATATTGCCTGAAATTCTTTGTTTCTTGCTTGTTTTGCACTACCCCCAGCGGACTCGCCCTCTACAATAAAAATCTCTGTGTCATCTGATTTCTTGCTTGAGCAATCAGCCAATTTTCCTGGCAGTCCAGACAACCCAAATGCATTTTTTCTTCTTACCAAGTCCCTTGCCTTCTTTGCCGCCTCTCTTGCCTTTGCCGCCTCGCTTACTTTTGCCGCAATCACCTTTGCAATTGACGGGTTTTCTTCAAAGAATTCTGCCAAATGTGTTGTGACGATTGAATCAACAAATCCCTTGACTTCTGAATTCCCAAGCTTTGTTTTTGTCTGCCCTTCAAACTGCGGCTCTCTTATTTTTATGTTGACTATTGCGGTTAAGCCCTCTCTTACATCGTCTCCTGTCAATGTCTCATCCTTTATTACCTTGTTTTTCTGTGCATAATTATTTATTACCCTTGTCAATGCTGTCTTAAAGCCGGCTATGTGAGTTCCCCCTTCAACTGTATTTATAGTATTCACAAAGCCAAATATGTTATCAAGATATGAATTATTATACTGAACTGCAACCTCAACAATAGTGTGGTCCATCTCTTTCTTGAAATAGATTGGCTTATGCAAAGTTTCTTTTGACTTGTTCAGCCATTTAACGAACTCAACAAGTCCTCCTGCGGCAAAGAATTCCTCCTGTTTTTGCTTCGCTTCATCTTTTAAGATAATCTTGAGCCCGGGATTCAGGAACGCAAGCTCCCTCATTCTTGTTGCAACTACAGAAAAATCAAATTGCAATGTAGAAAATATCTCATCATCTGGATAGAATGTTACAGTTGTTCCTGTTGAATCTGACTTTCCAACAACCTTTAAATCACCCTGTGGTTTGCCTCTTTTGTATTTCTGCTCATAAACCTTGCCATCCCTTTTTACCTGGACAATAAGCTCTTTTGAGAGCGCATTAACAACAGAGACTCCTACACCATGCAAACCACCAGAGATTATATACGCCTTGTGGTCAAACTTGCCGCCTGCATGCAGCATAGTCATGACAGTTTCCAATGCCGATTTCTTTGTCTGTTTATGCTCTTCTACTGGAATGCCTCTGCCATTGTCCTCTACTGTCACAGAGCCATCTTTATTAAGCTGCACGATAATCTTTGTGCACGCGCCCGCTAATGCCTCATCAACAGAATTATCAACTACCTCATAAATGAGATGATGCAGCCCTTCCTTGCCAGTTGAGCCAATGTACATTGCAGGCCTTTTCCTTACTCCCTCTAGCCCATCAAGGACTTTTATTTCCTCTGCAGTGTATTTTTCAGCCATTTTTCGCGTATTCCTTTCTTGTCTGCCCACTTGGTTCTCCAAATAAGCAATAATCCTCCTCTTTCTATTTTTCAAAGCTCTAAGAAGGGCTCTGAAGGCCTAAAAAACAGGCCTAAAACTCAAATTATAATAGAAAAAATGAACAGGTATTTAAAAACCTTTCTGCCAAATTTTTGCCTTCTTAAGGGCTGTAAAGGCAAAATTTTATTTTTGATTTTCTGTTTAACCGAGGAAAAAGCTGATTTTTGCATACAAAACTTTATTAATGCCCCGCCAAAAGAATTAGATAGATTATATTTTGCCCGAATCAGTTTTTTAGATTAATTACTACTAGAAAGTTTTAAAAAGGTAGCCTTGATTTGATTTTATATGGATGAAAATATTGAATTGTACGTTCTACCTAGGCATAGTATGTCATGGGAAGAGTTTGTTGAAAAAACTCCCAGAAATTCCATTTCTTTAGACGGTATAATAAACAGCAGTACAAAAAATAAGGATTTAGTTTATGGGCCAACTGGTTTAGTTATTGGTGGCCCGGGGTATGACCCAACAACGAATACCATTAATTTTGACCATCACTTTGGCGTTGTTAGAGACGCAACAATGAGTACTTCTAGACAGGTTTATCTTGCTATCAAAACAGGGCTATTCCATGCCTTTATGGAAAATGGAAAACCGCAAGCCAATGTTTATGTAAATGACCCTGACCAAGATACTGCTGTTTCGGTTTTTCTTTTAAAAAATCATAAGCTATTTGAAAATACTAAAAGCATGCCTGAAATGGAAAGATTCTTGCATCTAGTGGATATGCTTGATATAACAGCTGGAAGTTTCCCGATTGATTTCTCAGATAAGCTAGTCAGGCAACAAAACTGGGTTTTCGAAGATTACAATGAATTTAGGAAGTCTGGAGCGTTGGCTAAGGCAAATAGTGAAGAAATGAAATCGAACCTTGAAAAAACAATCTTTCGGATTAATGAACTTATGAATGGGAGAGCGAAAGAGAAGGATTTTGACACTAGGCACGAGATTTTCTATAAATCCCCCAATGGATACTGGGTAGTTAATGAGATTGGAGGCAATGAGGCAAGATGCTATCTTTTTTCTAAGGGGATGAATGCATATATAAGCCTCGTAGCAACAAGACCTGATGGAAGATTTGTTTATACTATCGGAAGAAGAAGTGGATATATCAAGTACTTTGATGTTAATGGGCTGGTTGATTCTTTTAACAAGGAAGAGGGGTTAACGAGGGAGAATGGGTGGGGTTGCCCCTCTGGGACTACTTCAAATGTTGGCGGCTCATCAAGAAAGTTAGGTAGCGGAGTGAAGTGGCAAAGGCTAGCTGAATTAACAGACAGAATATTAACTAAGAAATAAAAAGAAAAAACAAAATTCTTGATGGGATATAGGATTTTATGAAATAAATTATCTAAGTATTCTCTTAGCAATATTTATTAACATATAGAAATCAACATTCCGATGAGATTAGCAATCATACACAAGGAAAAATGCCTGCCTGAAAAATGCGGCAATTTATGCATGAAATTATGCCCTATAAACAGAAAGGGTGAAAAATGCATTGGGATAAATGCAAAGGCGTCTATTGATGAGAGTTCCTGCATTGGATGCGGCATATGCCAAAACAGATGCCCCTTTGAGGCGATAAGCATAACAAATCTGCCTTCGCAAACAGACAAGAATATAGTGTACAGATACGGCAAGAATGGATTTGGTTTGTATGGCTTGCCAATACCACGAGAGGGCGTTCTTGGCCTGCTTGGAAAAAACGGGATAGGAAAAACAACAGCATTGCAGATACTTTCAGGAAAGATTAACATAAATTTAGGCAAGGAGGATATTTCTGATAGAGAGGTTAAAGAATTTTTGCAGGGTTCTGAATTATTGAAATATTTTAATGACATCGGAAATATCTCAATTGCAAACAAGCCCCAGAATCTTGCCGAGATATCAAAGTATGACATGAATGCAATGGATTTGCTCAAGAAATTTGCAAAAGAAAGCGGGATAAAGAAGGTGGTGGAAAAATTGAACCTGAATTTTCTCGACAGGAAGTTAAACCAGCTTTCTGGGGGTGAATTACAAAAGATAGCAATTGCAGTCTGCAGTTTGAAAAAAGCAGACTTATATTTATTTGACGAGCCGTCTGCATATCTTGACATTTATGAAAGATTAAGGATTTGCGAGTTTATATCAGAACTTGCAAAGAATAAAATGGTAATCATGGTAGAGCATGACTTGCTGATGCTTGATTACGTAACAGATTTCATAAATGTGTTTTACGGCAAACCAAGCTGCTATGGCATTGTTTCAGGCGTTAAATCATCAAGAAGGGCTATAAATGACTATCTCGAGGGATTTCTGCCCGAGGAAAATGTGAGATTCAGGGACAAGAAAATAAGTTTCAGGTTCATAAACGCAAGAACAGAAAAAAAGGAGAAAATTGCCTCCTGGCAGAAATTCACAAAAACATTTGAGAGTTTCAGGATGGAAGCAGAAACAGGAGACATTCCATTCAAGGGTATTATTGGAATAGTTGGAAAAAACGGGATAGGAAAAACAACATTTGTCAAATGCATAGCTGGAATAGAACCAACAGACGAAGGAAAGATTGATTTGGGAATGAAAATTTCATACAAGCCACAATATATACAAGGTGATGACAAGACAGTCGCAGAAGTAATAAAGGAAGGGCGTATAAACAAAAAGATTGTCTCTGCCTTCGCACTCGAACAGCTTATGCTCAAAAAGACGAAAAATCTTTCTGGGGGTGAATTGCAAAGGCTCGCAATTGCATCGTGCCTCTCAAAAGAAGCTGAATTGTACTTACTGGATGAGCCATCCGCATATCTTGATATAGAAGAAAGAATTCAGGTTACAAAGCTTATAATTGACACAATAGAAGAAAGGGAAAAAGCGGCATTTATTGTTGACCATGACTTATTATTTTTGAGTTATCTCTCTGACTCGCTGATTGTTTTTTCTGGGGAATCGTCAAAATACGGCGGGGCATCCTCCCCCAAGAATTTCAGCGAGGGTTTAAATGACCTGCTAAAAGAGCTTGGGATAACAATAAGGAAAGACAAGGATTCTGGAAGGCCAAGGATAAACAAGAAGGACTCTGTTCTTGATAGGGAGCAGAAAGAAAAAGGAAAATATGTTGAGTTATAAGAAACCAAGGTATTCAGCATCTCTAACTTTAATAGGCACGTAATTTATCAAGTGAAAAATCAACAATTTCCCTCAAAGATTTGCTCTTCTCTTCGTCTATACTATTAACAATCTTTGCTATAAGACCAAATCTCAATGATATATAATAATCATTTATTCGTTGGACTACTTTGTCGCCCTTTAAGGTGAATTTAACATATTTCTCCCTTTTATTCGTAGGATTTATATATTTTTTTACTAATCTTTGTTGCTCTAATTCTTTTATATTCCTATCTACGAAACTATAGCTTGTATTACTTATCTTACTAAGTTTTGTGATAGTGCCTTCTCCAAGAATATCAAGATACTGCAATAGATTAGATTTTGATTTACTCAAACCTAAATTAGACATTTCCCTATTAGGTTTTAAAGGGTACTTGGCTTCTATTCGTAATACTAACTCATTTATCTTCCTACCTAAATCCATCAATTCTTTATCGTTCATTTTTATCCTTGTTCTACCTTCCAAGTATATTTAAAGATTTCTATTTGTGACTACTACAAAATTAATATAAATTAATTCTGTGAGAATTTAATTGGGGGTAAGATTATATAAGTACCTAAGGTAAAATTTATTAACACTCTTACTTTTCTTGATTTATGTTTGAAGACACCATAGCAGAGCTGATTAGTGGGATAAAAGAGGTTCACTTGAGCAGACAGCAAGTCCTTGATAAAATTGAAATTCCTGCCCAAAGCAGTCTGGGGGATATCGCCTTTCCGTGCTTTTTTCTTGCTTCAAAATTGAAAAGAAATCCTAATGAAATAGCAAAAGAGCTGGCAGAAAAAATAAACAGGAAAAAGCCATCTGAGATAGAAAAAGTTGAGGTAAAGGGCTCTTATATCAATTTTTTCATAAATAAAAAAATACTTGCTGAAAGGATTTTGAAGGATATCCTAAATCAAAAGGAGAGTTATGGGAGGGAGAAAGTTGGAAAGGGGCAGAAGATTGTGATTGATTTCTCCGGCCCGAATGTCGGAAAGCCGATGCACATAGGGCATATAAGGTCAACAATTCTTGGTGATTCTCTTGTAAGAATTTTTGATTACAAAGGATATGATGTTGTCGGAATAAACTATCTTGGGGATATTGGATTGCACATAGGCAAGTTGATAGTTGCATATGAACTATGGCTCGACAAAGAGGCTTTAAAAAAAGACCCTACAAAAGAGCTTCTCAGATTGTATATCAAGTTCTGCGAGAATGAAAAGACAGAATATCAGGATGGTTTGGAGGAGGAATTCCAAGAAGACGAGTGGACAAACAAGGCAAAGGAGAAACTCCAGCTTCTCGAGAAAGGAGACGAGAAAACACATAAGATATGGCAGGAAATTTTGAAATCCTCAAAAAAGGGCTTTGATAAGGTATATGAAATACTGAATGTGAATTTTCATGAAACAACAGGACAGAGCTTATTCTCAGAAAAGGGCAAGAAAGTGATAGCAGAGGCGCTAAAAAATGGGCTTGCAAAAATTGAAGATGATGGCGCGGTTTATGTGGAATTTGACGGCCTGCCCAAGAAATATGTGCTAAGAAGGAATGGAACTGCTTCCTATATAACACAGGATATCGGGGCGGCAATAGAAAGATACAAGGAATATAAGTTTAACAGGATGATTTATGTGACTGATTTCAGGCAGGAATTGCATTTTAAACAGCTCTTTGCAATAATAGGAAAATTTGGCTATGGATTTGCTGACAAACTTGTCCATTTGGGATTTGGGACAGTCAATTTCGGAAGCGAGATAATGTCAACAAGGAAAGGAAAGGTAATCCTGCTTGAAGATGTTCTTAAAAAGACAGTGGAAAAGGCAGAAGAGGAAATCAAGAAAAGAAAAACAAAGGGTGATGCTGAAAAAATCGGCGTTGGTGCAATCAAGTATGCCTTCTTGAGAAATGAGCCCAAGAAGGATGTAATGTTCTCGTGGGAACAGGCATTGAATTTTGAGGGAAATACAGGCCCTTACCTGCAGTATTCTTATGCAAGGGCATCAAGCATTCTAAGAAAGTCAAAGAAAAAACCAAAAACAGAAATCAAGCATACTCCTGAAGTTTATGAAATTGAATTGCTCAAGAAGCTTTCACAATTTTCTAAAGAGGTAAGCAATGCAAGCCAGCAGCTTAATCCTGCCATCATAGCAAACTACTCGACTGAATTGGCGCAGATTTTCAGCGAGTTTTATCATTATTGCCCTGTCATAAGCTCTGGGGAAGAGGAGTTCAGGCTCGCATTAGTTGAGGCATTCAGGATTGTAATAAAGCAGTCATTATTTTTGCTTGGAATTGAAGTTATGGAAGAGATGTAAAATGGAACAACAGCAGAAATTCAAGCTTTATGTGGTATTTCTATCATTAGCCATTGGCTTGATAACAGTTCTTGAAATATTCAATGCAAATCTGTTTGCAGAGCTGTTTATAAGAATGAGCAATAATGCCGGCTGGATTCTTGGGCTTACAGTTGGTATGGTTGTGCCTGATATTCTCGTAAAAATCAGATCCAAGATAAAAAGGGTGGTTTATAATGATAAAGTTGATGAAAGGTTTGTTATCTTTATAGCAAACGCCGCACTTCTTGCTTTCGTCGTTTCACTTGCAAGAGGAATTGTGATGGTGTTCCTGCAGTCATATTACGAGTTTTTCCACATAATACTTGTGCAATGGCTTGTCCTTGTGTATTTGTGGTTTAAATTTATCAATGGCTTCAGGATATCTGCACGATATATAGTATCAACAGAAATTATACTTGTCATATTCACTGCAGTCCTTCTTTTTGCAATCAAATAAATTTATCAATGTAAAAATTTAAATATAGGGGGTACATTAAAGGTTACATGAAAGCCAAGTATATAGTGGGGATATTAATTCTTGTGGCAATCTTTGGTTTCGTGGTATTTAGCGGGGGCATTACTGGTTACCTAAATAAAACAGTATTTTATCAAACATGCAAAGATTCTGATTACAGATTATTTTTAAAAAGTAAGAGTTTCTATGAAAAGGGTGATGTGGTAATAACAGTAGAGATTCGCCCACCTTTGACGGCAGGCACTTATAGTGACCTATGTATAGACGAGAATACATTGCAGGAATACTACTGTGGATGGAATTACAGGGAATATATATTGGAAGCAAAATCCTCCATATATAAGTGCCCAAAAGGCTGCAAAGATGGTGCATGTGTAAGATAGTTTTAAAATATTAAATTTTCTTGATTTATAATGGAGATAAAGAATGTTTATATTGAGAGTTATGGGTGTTCTGCCAACCTCAATAATTCCGAGATAATCTCTGGATTATTGCAAAGTGCTGGCTTGTTTATCGTAAGCAACCCAAAAATTGCTGACTTGGCTATCATAAATACATGCATTGTGAAAGGACCAACAGAAGAAAGAATGCGGGCAAGGATTAAAGAACTCGCAAGAAAATTTGGGTCTCGAATGATTGTATCTGGATGCATGCCTGATGCCCTTTCTGATGAAATAAAGAAGATTTCTCCAAAGGCGTCCTTAATAGGAAGCCATTATTTACATGAAATAAGGAATGCAATAAAGAAGATTTCTCAAGGGAAGATTGTCTGCCTTAGAGGGCAGAAGAATGAGGTAAAACTCTGCGTGCCAAAGATAAACAAAAACAAGGTTATAGGAATAACGCAGATACTTGAGGGATGCCTTGGAAATTGCAGTTATTGCATAACAAGACAAGCAAAAGGAAGGCTGTTCACCTATCCGCAGGAAAAGATAATTGAGAACATAAGGAATGACTTAAAGAACGGGTGCAAGGAAATATGGCTCACAAGCCAGGATAATGCCGCATACGGCCTTGATGAAGGAAAAGCGAAACTTCCTGAACTTCTAAATGAGATTTTTAATCTTAAGGGAAAATTCTTTGTAAGGTTGGGGATGATGAACCCAAATCATGTATTGAAAATTCTTGATGAGCTGGTTGAATGCTATAAAAATGAAAAGATGTTCAAGTTTGTCCATATTCCATTGCAAAGCGGAAGTGACAAAGTGCTTAATGATATGGAAAGGGAATACAGGGCAAGCGATTTTATAAGAATAATAAAAAAATTCAGGAAGGAATTTTCAAACATCACTCTTTCAACAGACATAATTGTTGGCTATCCAACTGAAACGGAAAAGGATTTTCAGGAAACATTAAAAATTATAAGAGAAGCAAAACCTGATATATTAAACATAAGCAAGTTCTGGCCACGGGAAAAAACTGAAGCAGCAAAACTCGAACAGTTGGATGCAAAAGAAGTAAAGGGACGCGCAACAGAGGCAATGGAAATACATAAGATAATTGCCCTTGAAGAAAACAGGAAGATGATTAACTGGCGGGGAATGTGCCTTGTTGACAGGCATGGTTTTGATAATACATACCTTGCAAGAAATAGAGATTATAAGCTTATTGCATTAAATGGCAAGAATCTCCTTGGGAGATTCTTAAATGCAAAAATAAAAGCTGTGACGCCGCATTATCTTTTTGGTGATGTGATTGAGAAAGATAATTAACAGACAGAAAAACTGAAAAAATCTTGCGCTATTCTTACATATTAACCTTGCTTAATGGCTTAAGGCAGTTCCAAGTGGTATCAAACATCTTTTCTACTGCATTAGCAAAGAAGTCCGTATTCACCCAAACACCAGCATCATAGCTTGGATGAACCTTTTCGTCATCAAGTATCATAAACATCAATTCATCACCATCTACAATACAGAATCTTGCCTTTGGGTTTTCAAGATGCCTGACTTCTGCAACCTTGCTTAAGTCCTTTGCTATCTTTATGTTGTCTTTAGTTATAGGCGCTGCAATCCTCACCTTTACACCTTTTTTCCTTGCTTTTTCTATAGTGGGCATTAATGCCTCAAATTTCCTGTTAAGCCCGTTAGCTGTTGTAACTAAAGTTATGTTTTTTTCTGCCCCCCTCATCATCATATCAAGATGATTGTGTATATTATGCCTGCCTTTCAAAGAGCCGGACATATCAGATGGCTCAACAAACTTTACACCCTGTGTGAACAAGAGATTTAGTTCCTTCAAAACATCCTCTCCTTTCAACTGCTCAAGGCGCTGCGATTTTTCCTTTGCCTCAACATGCAGATTCCTTTTCACTCTTTCAATGACCTCTTCTGGCTTTAATGCGACAAATTTTATTGGCTTGCCTATTTTCATAACAATAAATCCCTTTTTCTCAAGTGACTCCAGAATATCATAGGTTCTGCTTCTTGGGACATCGCTTATTGTGCTTAATTCACCTGCAGTTGATACCCCCCTAGAAAGCAGCGCAGCCCAAACCTTAACCTCATAAAGATTTAAATCAAAAATCTTGCGCAGCCTGCCCAAAAATTCTTCCTTCACAATCATTTTTTTGCTTTTGTCCCTCTTAGAAAGTTAGTAAATTAAAGAGACAATAGTATTTAAACTTTTCTTTTCAAAAATTTATTATAACCTTACGCCCTTTGATTGCTGTTTCTGAAAAGCTTTTCATTTTTGTGACTTTGTCGTCGATATTTTTAATGCCAATTTTTGAGGCACCCACCTTTTTTTTGATTGATTCAACATGATTTCTAACTAAATTATACAATTCATCATCCATCTGCAGTAGTAAATTTATCTTTTGTTCCTTGTTGAGCCCCGCTTTCTTCCGTGCATCCTGTATGCATCTTGAAATTTCCCTTGCAAATCCCTCTGCTTCAAGTTCTTGGGTAAGTTCTGTGTCAAGCTCAATTTTTTCTTCTTTTGATATGTTAATTTCAAGAGATTTTACATTCACTTGGGATTTTATTATATTTTGCATTCTTTGCAGGGACTCCTTATTTTCATCCTTTGAATAAACTACTGCTTTTGCAAGAGGCCATCTTATCCCTATCTCTGCGGCTGCTCTTTCTGCAAGTATTTTTTCAATTATATTTTGCGCAATAATCATGTCCTGCTCAAGTTTCTTGTCTATTTTTTTCTTGTCAGCTGCAGGCCAGCTTGACAAATGCACGGAATTCTGGGAGAATCGCGAGTAAATACGCTCACTTATGTATGGGGCAAATGGAGCCAGAATCAAAGCAAGTTTCATCAAAACTTCTTTTAATATAGATTTTGTTTTTCTTTCTCTCGTCATCTTAATGTATCCCCTAGACAGATCATTGACAACAAATCCAGATATTTCTGCATAGGCATTATTAATATCAAATTTTTCCAATAAAGAGGTCACATTGTCAATTGTCGAATGTAGTCTTGATAGAATCCACCTGTCTTCTATTTCAAGTTTTTCTTCATCATCAGCCAATCCAGCATAATATTTGTCTACATTGGTTAAAATAGTCAAAAATGGCATTACAGTCTCGTTAACTAAATTAGCTGAAAATCTTTTTTGATTCCCCGCATCGCTTGTACAGAATTGCAGTCTTGTTGCATCGATGCCTACTTTGTCAAATATTTCTTTTGGAGAGATTATATTCCCCTTGCTTTTTGACATCTTCTCCCCGTTCTCATCAACAATATGTCCTGCACAGATTACGTTTTTGTAAGCTTCTTCACCAAAAAGGATTGTGCCTATCGCATGCAGGGTGTAGAACCACCCTCTTGTTTGGTCGATTGCCTCTGCAATGAAATCATAAGGATACCTTTTCTTGAAGTATTCTCTATCCTCAAAGGGATAATGAAATTGCGCAAAACTTGCACAGCCAGAGTCATACCAACAATCAATCACCTCTGAAACTCTCGTCATTTCCTTGCCGCACTTGCACCTAAGTTTTACATTCTCTATCCAGGGCTTATGCAAATCAATCTCTTTCTCTGCAAGTTTCTTCACAGAATTCTTTTTTAATTCATCAATACTCCCAATAATGACCTCATTTCCGCAATCACATCTCCAAACAGGCAGGGGGGTTCCCCAGAATTTGTTTCTTGACAAGGCCCAATCCTTAATGTTTTCCAGCCAATCCCCAAACCTGCCCTCTTTGATGTAAGTAGGAATCCAATTAATCTTTTCATTCAGTTCAATCATCTCATCTTTGACTTTTGAAACCCTGATAAACCACGACTTGATTGCATAATACATCAAAGGCGAGTCGCATCTCCAACAGTAAGGATAATCATGCTCATAAGAAATCTTTGCAAACAACTTTCCTTCCTCTTCTAATTTTTTAGTTATCTTTGAATCGGCTGCTTTGATAAAAATGCCTTCGAGTTCAGGAATCTCATGACTAAATTTTCCATTAGTATTAAGAGGGTTTACAAAACCAACTCCCTGTTCCCTGCATGCTTCAAAATCAGCTTCCCCAAAAGCAGGAGCCATGTGAACAATTCCAGTACCTTCTGTTAATTCAACAAAATCTCCCCCAATTATTCTAAATGAATTTTTTAGATTCTTGTAATATGGAAGAAGCGGCTCGTATTTCTCTCCGATTAAATCCTTCCCTTTGAATATTTTAATTATCTTTGCATCTGAAAAGAAATTTTTAACAAGCTCTTTAGCCAGAATATATTTTTTCCCTTCCTCTTCAACAACAGCATAATCTATATTCGGATTAACAGCCAGAGCCAAATTTGAGGGCAAAGTCCAAGGTGTAGTTGTCCAAGCAAGTATATACTCTCCAGATTCCAAGTTAAATTTGACTACAATTGTTTCCTCTCTTAATTTTTTATAGCCCTGAGCAACTTCGTGGCTTGATAATGGGGTTTCGCATCTGGGGCAAAAAGGTACAACTTTCTTGTCCTCGTATAAAAGTTTCTTGTTGTATAATTCTTTAAGACTCCACCAGACACTTTCAATATAATTATTATCTAAAGTTCTATAAGGACTTTCCAAATCAATCCAATAGTTCAGTTCTTCTGTTGATTTTTCCCAGTCCTTGATATAAGAAAAAACACTTTCCTTGCACTCTTTTATAAATTTCTCAACACCATGCTTTTCAATGTCTTTTTTGGAGTTTAAGTTTAGTTTTTTTTCAATCTGAACTTCCACAGGCAAGCCATGGCAATCCCATCCGCCCTTCCTTGGAACAGAAAATCCCTGCATGAACTTAAACTTGCATATTAAATCCTTATAAGTCCGAACTTCAAGATGGTGCAAACCTGGTGGGGCGTTAGCAGTTGGGGGTCCCTCCAAAAAAGAGAATAATTCTCCCTTTCTGTCTTGAACAGCTTTATCTGTCTCTTTTTTATGTTTCTTCCATAAATCCGCAACCTGCTTTTCAACTTCCTTGAAATTATACATGTGAAATTAAACTTACGCCTATTTTTAAATTTTGACTTATAGAATCCAAATTCGAAAGCTATTTAATCTTTTCATTATAGGGATAGATATGCCAAGAAAGAAGGTAGTTGTTATTGGCGGCGGAACAGGAAGCTACAACCTCCTTAGGGGGCTTAAAAAGTATGTTTTAAGAGGAGATGAAGATGAAAGCATTGAGCTGACTGCAATTGTCACTACAATGGACTCTGGAGGCAGTTCAGGGGTTTTAAGGGACGAGTATGGGGTTTTGCCACCTGGTGATTTGAGAAGATGCCTGATTGCATTGTCCGATGAAACAGAAATCCTAAAAAAATTATTTCAGTATAGGTTTGAGGTGGGAAAATCAGAAGCGCTGAACGGGCATAACTTTGGGAATCTCTTTCTGACTGCACTTAAGAATATCCTTGGGAGCGAGGAAAAGGCTATTGAGGAGGCGCATAAGATACTGAAAGTAAGAGGAAGAATATTGCCAATAACACTTGAAAGCTCAAATCTGTGTGCTGAACTTGAGGACGGAACAATCATAAAGGGCGAGACATTTATTGATTTGCCAAGAAGCACATCTCATTTAAGGATAAAAAGAGTTTATCTTGAGCCAAAGGTTAGTGTCAATAAGAGGGTAATTGATGCTATAAATGAGGCGGATGCCATAGTGATAGGCCCGGGAGATTTATTTACGAGCATAATCCCTAATCTACTTTTTGAGGATGTTATAAGGGCTATAAAAAACTCAGGGGCAATAAAAATCTATAATTGCAATATAATGACAAAATATGGTGAGACAAATAATTTCTCTGTTGCAGAGCATTTTAATGTTATAGAGGAATACATAGGGAAGGATGTGATTAATGTTGTTACATACAACAACAAAAAGGCATCTCAAAAAGTTCTTGAGGAATACAAAAAAGAGAATGCAGAGCAAGTGCAGTTCAATGAGAATGAGTTTCACAATAAGGCAAGGGTAATAGGCAGGGACTTAATGACAGAACCCAACATAATACGACACGATCCAGACAAGATAGGCTATCTGATAATGGAAATCGTATTCAAACATGTTTAATACAATTCTTGGACTGACTAAGAAAATTCCTAATGGAAAGGTTGCTAGTTACAAAGAAATAGCGCAGAGATTAAATCTTCATCCAAGGGTTGTTGCAAAAGCTCTTGCATGCAACAAGCATCCAATAATAATTCCATGCCATCGTGTTGTGCATGCTGATGGTAGGATAGGCGGCTACACGCCAAAAGGACAGCAAGAAAAAATAAGACTGCTAAAAAAAGAAGGCGTTAAGGTAACAGACGGAAGAATACCAAAAGAATACTTTTATCGCTTTATTTAGTAGCACCTTCAAGCATTTCTGCCTCCACAAAATGCAATGCCGAAGGGATAATCAGGCATGCGGGTTTCTGGAATTTTTTATTTGCGAATTCAGTAATTTTACCTTTTGCTATAACTGATTTTTCTGTCCCAAGTCTTGAACAAATGACTATCAAAGAAGGAATTTCATCTTTTCTTTTCGCTGCTATTCTCTTTAAGTAATCTAATGCCTCTGAAACCTCTAATCCAATATCAATCAAAAAAAGTGTATGCGCCTTGATTGCCTGATTTTCCTTGAAGGTATCATAGAAGCTTTCTGGCCTGAAGTTATCCTGCCATTTTGGGATGCTTGCAATCTTGCCAAACTTGTAAAGCTGAAGCCCTGTATCTGCTATTGCAGTGATTATTGAGGAATTATGCAAAATTTTTGTTTTGACTTTTGCTTTTTTAGCCCTTAAGATTAAATCTATGTGTGTTGTCGCAGACAGGGGGTCCCCATAAATCAAAAGTGCTATGTCCTGCTTTTTTGCCTTTTCTATAAATATTTGGGGGTTATTCTCAACAATCTCCCTGCTCGCGGGAATAATCTTTTTTTTGATGATTTTTCCAAGTTCTCTTGTTTGGTATGGAAATTCTATAGTATATGATTCAAGATAAACCTGTTTGCATTTTTTTATTATTTTAAGGGATTTAACAGAAAGGTCATCAATATCCAAGCCCAAGCCAATAAGATAAAGCATTTTACCTTCTCTTAATCTTCTTTTTTACAACTATTTTTTTGGAATTGTATGATTTTTCCAGAGAAATCCCGCTTATTATTGCAACACTTATCATTGACAAAACAAGGAATAGCTTTTTTTCATTTGATAAATGCAAAAATAAAGACACTAAAACAACTGCAATTGAAACAAGGATTATTGAAACAAATGCCTTTCTTCCGTCTTTCAGTTCTTCTCTTGTTGCCTTTGCAAGCAGCAAGCCAGCTGGAAGTGCAAGCAAGATAACAAGCATCAATAGTGCTATTTGTATTGTATTCATTTTTTTGCTAATCAAACCTCTTTTAAATCTTTATCGGAAGACCAAAAAATTCAACTGCATTTTTTGCGGTTGTTTCCCAAACCTCATCAAAACTCATTTTTTTTGTTTCTGCAATTTTTGCTGCTACACCCTTTATTGATAAAGGGGTATTCCTCTTTCCGAAACCAAACCATGGCGAATCTGTCTCAAGCATCATCTTATTCAATGGCATATCTCTTGCTATTTTCTTTATGTCCTTTGACATCGTAATTGAAGGCCCGATTGAGATGCTCCATCCGTCGTCAATAATCGTTTTTATATGCCTTTTTGATGAGAAAAGATGCATTAATACCTTCTTGTTTTTCATTCCATTGCTCTCAAGGATATTTATGCAGTCATCAAATGCATCCCGGCAATGAATGACAAGGGGTTTCTTTAATTCATTTGCAACTTCAACGAATTGCTTGAACATATCCTGCTGTCTTAATCTTAATTTTTCGTCCTTTACATGGTAATAATCCAGCCCTGTCTCGCCTATCGCTGAAATGTCCTTTTTATTTTCGCGAATAAAAGAGATGGCTTTCTCTATAGTGGAAGATGAAACTTCTTCTATATAAATCGGGTGTATCGCCAACGAGATGAAAACAAAATTAGGGTATTTTTTATGCAATTCAACTGCATTCATAAAATGGGGATAATATGGCGAAGAATTCACAACTGCCTTTAGTTCTCCCATGCATGCTTGTATTACTGCATCCCTGTCCTTCTCATAATCCTTCTGCTCGAGATGGCAGTGAACATCTATCATAAACCTCTCTTGCAGGCGTGATTTAAATATGTTTTTTGCTGTAACTTATATTTGTAACCACTATAAAGTAATATAAAATAGAAAGGTTTAAATATAAGTTTGCCCTCTATAGACAGGCGATTAGAATGGAAAAAATACTTGAAATTGATGGGGAAATAGGCGGCTTGATTACAAAGCTGGCAGAGAATGGCAGGCATGAAGAGAAGAGGAATTTATGTCTCGAATTTAATGATATAGTTAGAGCGGGGCAAAGTATGTACAATTTGAGTGCCACTACTGAAATGATAGAAGATAAGCACTTTTATCCATATATAAAAGGCAAGGTAGATGGATACAAGGAGTTCATAGGGAAATGGTTTGAAGGTGTAAAAGAAAGATTTAGAGATATAATGTCCGTCGAAAAATAGAAAAATTAATATATAACCTCACCCTCTTTTGTATACGCAAAAGGGGTTCAGAAAGGTTAAGGAACTGGATATGGAATACGAGAAGATAAGAAAAACCTGCAAGGAAATATCTAGGCATCTCAAACATCCAGAGGACAGAAGGATGTTCAAGAAGAAGAGTGCTGAAATGCTCTACGAAGTTTCAGTTGATTCTGCAACTGGATTAAAAAAATTTTCTTATGTCAGATATTTATATGAAATTGTGAAGCCAAGGATAAAGAGGGGCAAGGATGTAAGTGTCCTTTTTATTGATATTGATAATTTCAAGGGTGTCAATGAAAATCATTCTTATGAGGAAGCAGACAGCCTGCTAAATCATACGGGAGAGATACTTAACAAGGCTCTTCTTGAAAGGGCTGCAGATATAGTAAGTGAACAAACGAGACGGGAATCAAGGAGAGAGAACGGCAAGGGAATTATAAAAGATATAGTTGCAAGGTATCATGAAAAGGGTGATGAACTTCTTGTTATACTCTATGGAACTGACAAAGAGGGAGCAAAAACAGTAGCAGACAGAATAGTCAATTATGTGAAAAATGATTCCCTTTTCAAGCACTATGGCTCAGGCCTTACAATAGGGATATCCTCAAGAAATGGATGCTCAGAGCTCGAGCATATAATCAAAAACGCAGAAAAGGCATTGAAATATGGCAAAAAGAATGGCAAGAACAGCTACCACGTTGATGTAGAAGTCCTTCCAGTGGAAGTCCTCACAGTTTGATTAAATTTATAATATTGCACTTCTTTTTTTATTTATGAAAATAGGCACGGCTGATTTGCCTCTCCATTACGGCTCCTGCCCGAAGTGGCTTTTCCCAAGAATGGTGAAGCTCTCAAAAGCCATCTCTGAAGTAATTATTGAAAGCTATGGGACAAATGAATTTCTCGCAAGGTTGTCTAATCCCTACTGGTTTCAGGCGTTTGGCTGCGTGTTGGGGTTTGACTGGCATTCTTCAGGGTTAACAACAACTGTCTGCGGCGCATTGAAGGAAGGATTAAAAGAAAACAATTCAATTTTTATTGCAGGTGGAAAGGGAAAAACCAGCAGGAAAGCCATTGAGGAGATAAGCAAGAGAGGATATGCAATTAATCTAAGCGGTGAGAATATTGCAGAACTTTCAAAGGCAAGTAGGCTGACGGCAAAAATTGACAATAATGCAATACAGGATGGTTTTAACATTTACCATCACTCCTTTATTTTTGATAATACTGGCAAATGGACTGTTATCCAGCAAGGCATGAATGAGATGACAAGCTATGCAAGAAGGTATCACTGGTTAAGCAGCATAGTGAATGAAAGAAGCTTTGTAAATGAGCCGCATTCCGCGATATGCTGTGATATGAATGTGAAGGCATTGAACATGACTGCAAATGAATCAGAAAGCGCGAGAAAATGCAGCGTTGATTTGATTAACGACAATCCAAAGCATCTTGAAAGGTTCTTTGCAAAAAACAAGAATAAAAACCAGCTTTCGCTTACTGATTTTTCCAATGAAAGCAACAGTTTTGTGATGCCAAGGGAGCATTTCCCAAAGATAGAGGCAGACATGAAGATAATGCTCAAGGCATATGAGATACAGCCCAAGAATTACGAGGAGCTTGTCCTGATTAAAGGGCTTGGTGCAAAAAGTGTAAGAGCGCTTGCATTAATCTCAGAACTTGTTCATGGCTGCAATGTTTCATGGAGAGACCCATGCAAATACAGCTTTGCCCATGGCGGGAAGGATGGGTGGCCCTATCCTGTTGACAAAAAGAATTATGACAAGAGCATTGAGATACTACAGGATGCGTTAAGCAATGCAAAGGTTGGCGCAAGATTAAAGCTTGATGCTGTGCGAAGATTACAGCGATATATCAAATAAGTTTATAAATAATTAAAGAGTTTATCAGTAATGGGATTAAAGAGGGTGATTGCTAATTACAAGGAATTCTGGAATATTGCAGGTATAGGGGAGATAGCAAGAAGGTATTTTGCAATGAACTCATTTGATGATGTTCTTATGGTGCTGGGCATCTTACTTGCAGGATTCTTTGGCAACATACTTGAAAAAGGGGTAATAATAACTGCGGTGATAGGCGCGACAATCGCAGCGATAATTTCTGGATTCTTGGGCACTTATTTAACTGAAACTGCCGAAAGAGAAAGCCAGATAAAAAGATTGGAAAAGAAGGTTTCAATACGGCTGAGAAAATCACCCATAGGCAAAGCGCACAGATTTGCAATATTTGTTCTTGCTGTTGGGAATAGCGGGGAAGATTTATTGATAAGCTTATTGATACTTATTCCTTTTTTCATTAAAACTCTGGTGATACAGCAAGCTTACCTCTTTTCTATAATTGCTGCTTTTGTTATTCTCTTCCTTATCGGGGTATTTCTCGGAAAAATAAGCAAGGAAAACTTATTTAAGACTGGGGTAAAGATGATAATAACTGGAGTAATCTGCGCAATACTGATTTTCTTGGTTGATAAATTGATTAAATAAGAAAACGCCGCGAGCACGACCCAATAAAAAGTGTCACAGTCAGGAGAAAAATGGGCTTTTACTCATAAATTTTATCATGGTGGTCATAGTCAAGAAGCCTTACTAGGTTCTCTTGCTCTAAAATCTCATAAGTCAGAACAAAATTTCGGATATGGACTCTCCACTGCCCAGCCATATTTGCGGTAAGTGGCTTCCCTATTCTAGGATTCTCAATAATCTCGTTAATCTTTCTTTTAAGAATATCTGCCTGAACAGGGTCTTTCCTTTTTATTTTCTCAAAAATCCTCTTTAATTGGGCGCTTACTTCTAGCTGGTAAGTCATAATAGCTCATTTATATCATTGACTTTAATAAACTTGCCTCTCCTTATTGCCTCGAGCTTCTGCAAGTATTCTTTTCTAACCTTGGGCTTTGTCTCAATCTGGGCTTTTATGAATATCTCCACCTGCCTGCTCATGCTTAGCCCATTCTCCTTGCAATACTCAGAAAACTTATGGTAAGCATTCTCATCCAAATTAAATGTCTTAAGCGCCATTTTTATATTAAATAAGGTTATTTAAGATTATTTAAAGGTTTCGGTTCTGGGGTTGCGGTGTGTGTAGTTTTGGTTACTGTTAGAGGTTTTTTAGTGTTCCTAATTTCTTTTTAATAGATAAAGTCTAATATCTGCAATAAAAATCCTAAACTCAAAAAAGATAATGAAACAATCAATTTTATTTCTTCTGGCGTTATTTTTACTGGTTTAAATCCCCAATCTTTTGCCCTTTTTAACCGCATAAATCCTTCTATTTTTCCCTTATTAATTATAGGACTCATTATAGATTTCGGCTTCCCAAAATTTATTAAAGTATCAATAAGAAGATAGGCAGAGCCAGCAAAACTTAATATTAAACCGATTAGTGTTAAACTCATTTTTTCTTCTCTTGGTTAAACTCTTTTCGTGCTTGTAATCTTGCTTTTTCCTTAATAAGTTCAGTCTGGTATATCTCTTCTTCTTGTTGCTCTCTTGTGTTCTTTATTTTCATCGATTTAAACCAATCAGATGATGGTTTCTGAAACAAGAAAACAAGTGCAATTATTTGCAAAATTATTCCGATTATAGTCAAAACTCCATTAATTAACGAGATTGTAAACGAGTTAGGTAGAGTAAAAATAGAAAAGGGAAGGCCTAATACAAAAAGAATGAAGAAGGTAATTCTAGCCCAATTTCTTCCTTTTCTAATCTTGTATATAAAGAAAAACAAAAAAGCATAACTGAAGAGAATAATAAGGTAATAAAATGTTGGGGAAAATGTTGGGTATTGTGCTATTATCTTGTCTAAATTAGATATTCCTGAAATGGTTGAAAAAATGCCTAAGAAAAGAACTAAGTAAAATAATTTTATTGCATTAGAAACTTCAATCGGAGGAGTTCTATTTTCTTTATCTTGCTCTGATTCCATATTCATAACAAGAAAACTTTGGATTTAAGCTTTTCTCTTTAGCAAGGATATATCTCTGACTGCGACAGTTTTGCGTCACGCCGCGAGCAGGAATCGAACCTGCAAATCCCTTGCGAGAAACAGGGTTTTTATCCAACTTCTAGGCATCGTAGTTTCTTTCTACTTCCTAGAGCTCTTTCTTTTCCAAAGAAAGAACTGTAGCTAGCAACCCTGCGCCGTACCATTGGGCCATCGCGGCACATCTTATTCAATCCTGCGAGATTTTTAAACCTTATCAAAAGATTTCTAATGAGTGGTAAGAAACATTTTTAAATAAGGCTATGATTTGATTTTCATAAAGAGGTTGGAGAAAAGGAATGTCATACACAAGGTCTTTAAGAAATGAGGATTATATAAGAAAACTTGCAGATTACCTAAAAAAGAATACTGCAAAGGGCTATCCTCTTGACACTTTAAGGTGGGCGCTTATCAAGCAGGGGCACACAAGAACATGCGTTGACAAGGCGATTGAGATTGCAACAAATGAAATGGCAGCCGCGCCAAAAGTTGAGGTAAAAGAGGAAAAGAAAGTGGAGATTCTTGACGAGCTAAAACCTGTCAAAAAGGGTTTCTTTGCAAGATTATTCAGAAGGTAATTGTCTGTTTTTGAATTTTCTTGCTATTCCGAAATTCCTTCTATCAACAGAAACATTTTATAACTATAATCTGTCTTTTTAATTCAAGGGACTGTGGTATAGCTTGGTAGCATCTCGCCTTCGGGAGGCGATGACCTGAGTTCGAATCTCAGCAGTCCCATCCAAAATAAGAATGAAATCAACAGACAGCAAATACGCAAAAAGTAATAATTCAGTCATAGATAAAAGAACGGCATCAGAGATTTTTGAGTATGCCCACACTCTTTACGGTACACAGAGCATCGAGGAGACAATAAAGGTGTTAGAGGGGGATGAGGATTGCGAGGAGATTATAAGAAAAGCGCTGAGCTGAATTTATTTGAGATAGATTTAAAAACAAAATTATTGTCGTTAATACCAGCGGGATGGAGCAGCCAGGAGTGCTCGCAGGGCCCATAGTGAAAATCGGGGATTTTCAATCCTACATAAAATTTCATTTTATGGGTAACCCTGAGGTCGTGTGGTTCAAATCCCACTCCCGCTACTTTTTTCTGATAAATGTAGGTTAATGTTGTAATTTTTTAAAAGTAACAAAGGAAAAACTTTTAAAGTATCAGTTTTATTATCCTGAATGGCAGAATCAGGATTAGAGCTAATAAATCTTGAGGGTTTAGTTAAAAGATTAAATGTGGCTAGGTCTCCATCAGAAGAAGAGATAGAGCTAAGAAAAGATTGTGTTTTATCCCCAAGAAGCAAAAAGATTGTGATGAAGGGGAGATTTTCTCTAATCCAAAATTCTGATGCTATTGACAATCCCTTTTATCTGTTCCTTTCAGCTGACTTAGAAAGTAGTATAGGAAGCATTTATTTTGAAAGGGGCTTTTCAGAACCTGAGAGCAATTATAGCCCCGTATATGAAAAGATGCGACTAAAAATAGACGAGCCAGTTACAATGAGAGGAGGAGATATACTTCCTGTATGTGAAGTAAATCTATTAGTCGAAAAAGATGAGTTTGTCGAATCATCCAAATACAGAGAAGATTATGTTCCCATATTAATAATCGGGAGAAAGAGAGCAGACCTATCCAAAATTCTGCCTACAGAATGCTTTTTATTTTAGCTGGAATTAATTTTAAACTAAATATTTAAAAATTTGTTTTCTTTCTAAATCTAGTGAAATTAAAATGTTAGTTCTTGGCATAGATGATGCGGGCAGGGGCCCTATCATAGGCCCGATGGTGATGGCTGGGGTTCTTATTGATTCCAAAGAAGAGCCAAAGCTCAAGTCACTTGGCGTAAAAGATTCCAAGCAAGTGATTCAAAACAAAAGAGTTCTTCTTGCTGAAGAGATAAGGAAGATTGCGATTTCTTATCATGTTGTGACAATCCACCCTAACGAGATAGATGGCAGAGAGGCAGGAGGGCTTAATCTGAACAAACTTGAGGCAGTAAAGGCCGCTTTAATAATAAACCAGCTTAACAAGACAAATGAGAAGATAAAGGTTGTAATTGACTGCCCTTCTACCAATATAAAAAAATGGGAAAGCTACCTTAAAGGTTATGTTGAAAAAACAGAAAATCTTGATTTTTTTGTTGAGCATAAGGCAGACGTGAATCATGTCTCATGCTCTGCCGCATCAATACTCGCAAAGGTTACAAGGGAAGAAGAGGTTGAAAAGATAAAAAAGCGGATTGGAAAGGATTTTGGTTCTGGGTATCCATCTGACCCCGTAACAAAGAAATTCATTGAAGAGCATGGCAAGAAGCACAAGAAAGATGGCATAATAAGGGAAACATGGGCAACATGGCAAAACCAAAAGGCAAAAAAGTCTCAATTGAAATTGAATGAATTTTAACAAGATTTATAAACCCACAAATAATTTCCTGAAAATGCCAATAAAAATAGATTACTCCAAGTGCTGCTGGAAGGATGGAAAATGCACGAGTTGTGGTTGTGGGGGAGGCAAGGTATGTATCGGCTGTGTTGAGGCATGCCCTGTAAGCGCATTGTCAAGAAAAAAGGTCTTGTAATTGACAGGGAAAAGTGCATTGAATGCGGCGCATGCGTTGCTTCATGCAAGCATAATGCCCTCTCAATAGCCTGATTATCTAAATATTTAAAAAATTGATTTGTTCTATTCAATTATGAAAACTGAAACACCTGAGAGGTATTTCTTCAAGTATGCCTTTCCATGCGCATTTTTGAAACTTAAAGGGGAAGAGATAACAAAAAGAGAGTATGATGAAATGGAAAGGAAATTCTACAATGGCAGTTCTATAGGCAAAAAAAATCTTGAAAGGATATTCAAGCCAGCTTTCATAAGGATTAAACGGCTTGCAGAGAGAATGCAGAAAGATTACTGGAGTATTGATGTAATAAAAGAATATTGGTTAAAAGAACATAACAAATTGATAGACAAGAATGACGGCGGATGGGCTGAGCAGCCATACAGATTCAAGGACTTATGCAAAATTCACAGGGCAGAGATAATTGAAGAAAAAAGTAAATCCCTTGTTGTAAAATACGGCAACAGGAAAAGAGAGGTTTACAATGTCTTGGTTCCTGATGCAAAGAAAGGCGATAGCGTAACAATACATTTCTCATATGCTATAGAAAAAGTATAGGGATTAAGCTAAACCTCGATTATCCTTTTTTCACTTTTCGTTCTTAATATAAGGAAAGCGCCTATAAGGACAAGGGTAGAGCCAAGCAATTGCAGTTCAAAGATTCTTTCCCTTAGCCATATGTGACCCAAAATCAGGGATATCAGGGGTGCAATCAAAAGGATTATTGACGCCTTTGAGAGATTTATGAATCTAAGCCCCCAATACCAGAACAAGACATAAAACAACAAAAGGAGAGTTGAGATTATTATATAGATAATCTGCTGCTTGTTCAGTGAAAACAGCATATCTGCTTTTCCCATAATTGCGATAATTGAAAACAGAATGAGAGAACCAAAAAACATCCTGCTGAACGTAATAACCCAGTTGCTTTCATTGTCAAGCATCGCCTTTTTTGATATTGTGCTCTCAACAGCCCATAATAATGCCGCGCCTAAAACAAGCAAATCACCAATCCTTATCCCCAAAGGTATATTGGCTGATTCTATAAGATAAACACCAACAATCATTGAGAGCATTGCAAGAACATGGGCTTTGGTTATTTTTTCCTTGAGGAAGAAGAAAGCGAGGAGAGTCGCATATAAAGGAAGAGTCTTTTGAAGAAAAGCCGCCCTTCCCGCGGTAGTTTCTTTAAGCCCGATAAAAAACAACAGGAATGGCGCGCTTCCCCCTATAATCCCTATCAGGACGAGAGTCCACCATGAGACTTTCCTGAATTTCTTAATCTTAAAATTGCATGCAAAAAATGAAATAACGAGGAATACCAGCCCGATAAAAAATGAGCGGATTGTTGTGAAAACAAAAGGGTCTATCTTGATAATAAATAATCTGTTTGCAACAATTGACACGCCCGAGACTATCGCTGTCAGGATAGCCAAAAGCACGCCAAATAATTCCCTTTTGTCTATCTTTTTCTCTTGTTTTACAATTATCTTTTTTCTTTTTATTACCTTTAGCCCCATTTTTTTATTGCAGCATTAAGCTCATTGTATTTATATTTCTTTGCTGCTTCAGTTAATGATAGATTGTTCATGGCTGCCCAAAGAGACTGCCTGCAAGCTATCGCCCCTGCCTTTGTGCCTTGCGGATGGGCATGAATTCCCCCCCCGAATTGGAGTATTATGTCATTGCCAAAAATCTTTACAAGTTCTGGAATCATTAATGGCTGCAAGCCGCCCGATGCAACTGGAAACATCGGCTTAATATCATGCCAGTTTTGTTCGAGAACATTTAATCTGTAATTTTCTTTTACATTGTCTAAAACGCATTCGTCTCTTACAGCAAGAACCTCGTCTTTTGAGCCATGCATCTTGCCTATTACTGTCCCAACATGAAGCTGGTCAAGTCCAATAAGCCGTGTGAGCTTTGAGATAGCAATAATGCTTATGCCATGTTTTGGATTTCTCGTTAATGCAGAATGCATGCACCTGTGCGCATGCAAGACCAATCCTAAATCCTCATTCGCTTCTCTTAATGTTTGGAGCGCTGTCCATCCAGCCGGGATGATATCAATCATTATGTACTCTCCTCCCAAATCCTTCACAAATTTTGCCCTTTTCAGCATTTCTTGGCAGGTTGATGAGGTTATATTGGGCATATACATCTTTCTTTCTCCAGTCTCTTTTTCTGCCTTGTCTCTTAATTTTAATGTCAATTTCACCCTCTTTTCAAATGGATTAAATTTCTGGTTTGTTAAATTTTCATCTTCTTTAACAATATCGCAGCCGCCTAACCATGAATTATACGCAACCCCCGCATGCTTTTCTGCAATCAAGCCGACTTTGGGCTTGACTATTGTGCCAATCAAAGGCCTGTCCTTCACTCCAGTCAATCTCCTTATTCCATTCAAGCCAAACTTCGGCCCTCTAAAATTTTTTATAATCTCTTTGGGAAAAGAAACATCCTGTAATCTTAAATTGCTTAATAGCTCCATGCTGAATATGTTTCCTGCTATGCTGCTAAGCATCTGCGGAACAGAACTTGGCTCAAATAAATCAGTATTATACGCAACCTTTATTGTGTTCTTTTTCTTGTCAATAAAGAAAACATGGGGCTTCAATCTTTTGGCAATTGAAGGGTTCAGAGTGGAGATTTCTGCCCAAGTGTCAATTGAACTTTCCCCAGCGAGATGTATTGCAGCCTCTTCTAAGCTTACTCCTTTGGCAGGTTCTAAATAATACTCGCAAATCAATTCATCCTTAGAGGGTTTATACCCCAAATCAATATATTCCCTCAGCATCTTTTACCCCTTTTAACCAAAAACTAATTGACTTTGTGTTTTATTAAGTTTTTCTTTTTGGAGATTTAGAAGCCACAAGAAAAAGGATGTTTACATTGAAATTAGCAGCATCACAAGTATAATTCCCAATATAAGTGAAAAGATTGTGCTGTGATTTGTAATCTTAGAGCATGAGGAGGGTATAAGTTCGTCGCTTGAAATGTAAATCATCAATCCAGCTGTTGCGCCTATAATCAGCCCTACAAATTGCAGCGGGATATTTTTGAATAAATAATACGAAAGAATAAAGCCGATTAATGTAGGGATTGCTGTAGAGGCGGATAATAAAAAGGATTTTAACTTTTTCCTGCTGTAGTAATAATATGGCGCTGATGTGCATATCCCCTCTGGTATGTCATGTATTGCGATAGCCAATGCAATTGCAAATGTTGTCTTAAAGCTGCTTACAGTCCCTATCGCAATTGCCATTCCCTCTGGGAGATTATGCATTGCAATTCCCAAAAGCAGGTAAATGGATGTTTTCTTCAATTTGCCTCCCTGCTCCTGCGCACATAACTCTGGATGTATGTGGGGAATAAGCTTATCGACAGCAAACATAAACAATGCACCAATAACAAAGCCTATAATGGAGAACAAAACAGAAGAGAAATGTATGCTCTGGGGGATTAACTGAAGAAAAGAGATGGCAAGCATTACTCCTGCCGCGAAAGAAAGCATGTTGAACATAAAACGGTCAGAGGGTTTTTTTAGAACTCCTATTAACGAGCCGATTACAGGCCCAAGAATCGCAAGTATAACTGGAGTTAGAATGCTATGCATATGAACAATTCAATTATTGATTATATAAATTTTTTGCCTGTATTTTCGTTTATACGTAAAAAGGTTTAAATAATTCTGCTTTGGATATATTGAGTATCAAGAAAACCTCTGAGTGTTACCGCACCTTAAAAGGTGCAGTTTGCGTTGGTTTTCTGGATGCTCGGAAATTGCACCCTGAAGGGTGCTGTTTTAAATCAATTTCCGACATAACTTTTGACTGGGAAATGCCATACATAAAAAAACTGGTGATGCACGGCTTCAAGTCATTTGCCAAGGAAACAGAGATAATCTTTGACAAGGGGCTGAATACAATTGTAGGACCAAATGGTGCTGGGAAAAGCAATGTTTCTGATGCAATATGCTTTGTTCTCGGAAGATTGAGCATGAAGAGCATAAGGGCGGCAAAGTCCGCAAACCTGATTTATAACGGCGGGCAAAATAACAAGCCAGCAAGCGAGGCAAGAGTTGACATGGTTATTGACAATTCTGACGAGGCATTTGCAGTTGAGGGGGATATAACAATAACAAGAATAGTAAGGAGAGACGGGCAGGGAATATACAAAATAAACAATGAAACAAAAACAAGAGAGCAGGTTCTTGATTTGCTTGCACAGGGGGGAATTGACCCTTATGGATTTAACATAGTCTTGCAGGGGGAGATATCAAGATTTGTCGAAATGCATTCAGAGGAAAGAAGGCAGATTATTGAGGATATCGCAGGCATAAGCGTTTATGAGGAAAGAAAGGCAAAATCATTAAGGGAGCTTGAAAAAACAGACGAGCAGCTGAAGATTGTCAATACTACACTGCACGAAAGATACGCCTATCTGAAGAATCTTGACAAGGAAAGGCAGCAGGCATTAAAGTACAAGGAGTTAGAAAACCTCATCAAGAGAGAAAAGGCATCAATAATCTCGAGGGACTTAAAGGAAAAAAAACAGGACAAGGAAAAACTCGAGGGGGATGCTGCAAAGGACTATGCAAATCTTGAAAAACTAAATAAAAAAGTTGACGAGACAAGAAATCAGCTGAATGCGATAACTTCAGAGATTGATTCAATAAATAAGAATGTGCAGGAAGCAATGGGCGTGCAGCAGGATACCTTGCATAAGGAGATAGTAGAGGGCAAGTCAGAGATAACTGCAATTTCAGTAAGGCTGGAAAATTACAGGCAGCAGCTTTCTGATACAGAACAGAGAAATGGGCAATTGCTGAAGGATATTGAGCAGGAAAAAATTAATATTGCGAAGTTAAAGGAGAAAATCCCGGAACAGGAAAAACTCGAGTCACTTCTGAAAGAGAAGAGAAAGGCATTTGACTCAATACAGAATAAGTATGAGAAACTCTTCCAACTCAAGACAGAACTTGCCGGCATCAATGCAAATGCAAAACAGAGCAAAGAGCATCATTCAAGCATTATTAAGGAAATGGCAATCCTCCAGCAAAAAATATCAGAACTGAATGGAAAATTAGAGGGCTATGAAAAGGAAATCAAGGATATAGAAAATATCAGAATCAGAATTGAAACACTTGAAAAGGATCTGCTGAACTATGAGGACTCCTATTCCAATCACATAAAAAACAATGCATCTCTCAACAAGGAGATAGAAATTCTTGAAAAGCTGAAGAATGATATAACAAAACTTGATGTGTGCCCGACATGCAAAAGGAAGGTGACAGAAGAGGACAAGCAGAAATTTATCAGAAAAACAGGCACTACAATAGAAGAACTCAAGAAAAATCTCTCAGCAAACGAGAAAGAAATAGAGAGGGCAAAACAGAATATACTGAAAGCAAAAAAAGAGATTGATGATTTGAGGAAGAGGCACAGTGAGCTGCATATAGCCAGAATAAATCTTGAGCATCTTGGGGAAAGGAAAAATGCCCAAAAAGCCCTTGATGAAACAAGAAAAAGGCTGGAAGCAGAGATTGAGAAATTAGAAAAGAAGTCAAGAGACATAGAACTTGAAATCAAGCAGTATGTCGAGATTGAAAAGGCATATGAAAAGACAAGAATGGAGATTCAGGAGCTTAGCAGCAGGGAAAGTGTAAATATACAGCTTGATATCGACTCAAAGCAAAGGGATATAGAGAGGATGCAGCTTTTGATTAAAAGGGGCGTAAAAGACAGGCAGGAACTTGAGGGAAGCATTGCACAATTTGAAGCTGAACTGAAAGAAAAAGAATCTGCGATGGATAAGAAAGACAAGAAGGAAAAAGAAATGCACGAGCACTTCAACCTTCTCTTTGAAAAAAGGAACAAACTGCAGGACAAGTCAAGAGAGATTGAGATAGAAATCGTGAACAAGCAGAATGAGGCAAGAAAAATTGAGGACGAGATAAACATAAAGAAGATAACACTCGCGAAGCTTGATGCAGAGATTTCCTCATTTGAAATGGAATTAAGCCAATATGGAGAGTTCACAATAATTGACGCCTCAAGAAACGAGATTCTTGAAAGGATAAGAAAGCATGAATATGAGCTGGCAAATATTGGACCAACAAATATGAGGGCATTGCAGGTTTATGATGAGATAAAAAAGGAGTATGATTCAATACAGGAAAGGGCATTGAAGCTTGAAAACGAGAAAACAGAAATTTTGAAGATAATTGAGGAAATTGACAAGAAGAAACGGCTTGTTTTTGTGAAAACATTGAGCGTGATAAACGATTTGTTCTCGCAGAATTTTGTGAAGCTTGTTGGGAAGGGGCAGGCATTCCTTGAACTTGAGAATCAGGAAAGCCCGTTTGAGGGCGGCTTGGCTGTAACAATACGTCTTGCAAAAGGAAAATATGCTGATGTCACCGCATTATCAGGAGGGGAGCAGGTTCTGACTGCACTTTCGCTGATATTCGCGATACAGGAATACAAGCCATATTGCTTCTATATCTTTGATGAGATTGATGCCGCCTTGGACAAGAGGAACAGCGAGAGATTGGCAGTATCATTAAAGGACTATATAAGGACAGGGCAGTATATTGTAATAACGCATAACGATGCAGTCATAACAGAAGCAACAACATTATATGGAGTGAGCATGCAGGAAGGAGTAAGCAAGATATTGAGCTTGAAGATTTAAATAACCTTAAAATCAATTCTTACCCTGAACCTGTAAGGCGCAATGTTGCCTGCCTTATTTATCTTTATGATTTTTATTTTTCTCTTGGATTTCTTTGCCTCTTTTTCTATCTTCTTTCTTATGCCTTTAATTTCATCTTCGTCTGCAAAGTCATAATAATTGATTATTGCGCCTTTTTTTGAGACGGCAAAAGCTTCCTTCAGGAATGTCTCTTTTAATTGCGGGCGGGGCATCACAATCCTGTCAAACCTTATTTTTCCCTTTAATTTTGGGATAATCCTTTTTACATCTCCCTGAATAATCCTGATGTTATTCAATTTGTTGAGTTTTGCATTCTCCTCTGCATATCTTGAGCATTCTCTTCCCAATTCTATGCTATAAACCTCTGATGATGGCTGTTTTTTTGCTATAACAATTGAAAATGGCGCAATTCCCCCGAACATAACAAGGACTTTTTCTTTTTTCTTGATTTGAGAGGCAATCTCCTGCCGCTCATTGCTTAACCTCGGAGAGAAATAGCATGTCTCAACATTCAGTTTCATAATGCAATTATTTTCCTTATGGATTGTTTCTTTTGTTTTAATCCCTGAAATAAAGTCAAGCTTTCTTGTTCTTAACCTACCTTTAACCCTGTCTTTTTTTGCAAGAACTGTCTTTACATTCTTTTGGGTTTTAAGTATCTCATTAGCAATTTTTTTAAGATTTTCTTTTGATGCATTATGCTGCAGGATTGCTATGCTTCCTATAACCTCAAATGCCCTCATCTTTTCCATTATCTTATGAGAAGATTTTTAAAGTTTAAAAATCTAAGTGAAAAATAAGAGGTGAATAGCACCTCAGCTGTTTCTGAGGATGTTAAATAAAAAATGAGCAATGAAAAACCAAGAATAATGCTGGTTAATGAACAAGGATCATGCATATTGTCTGATTTAGAAAGAAGTTTATCTTGTAAAATTGATGTTGAATATGATGGCAGGGTTGCTGCAGCATGCATGGACCCTTTAAATTATAATGTAGTAATAATTGATGCTTCTGATGATTGCATTGTAGATGGGCATCATTCTTTAAGTGAATTTCTAAAATCTATAAATCCTGAAATGATCATTATTGGCACAAGTGTTTATGGGAGGTTTTTTAACAAGGACGAGTTATGTAAACAGCTATATGATGAAAGGATAGCTATCGGAATGGGAGTAAATTTTATAGAAGAAATTAAAAAGAGATTGGAAAAGTATGGTTTCGAATTCAAAGATGAAAATGTTTAAAAAGTTGGTAAATCTTATGCTATTATGAAGAAATTATTCCCATTGATTTTCTTGAGTTTAGTTCTTGTTATGCCTCTCGTAAGCGCGCAGTTTTATTATGGCTTTCTTAATCCCTCGGACTTGCTTGACAACCCATGGTTCATATTCACTGCGTTCTTTGCTGTTTTCTTCGGCGTTATATATATGTCATTAGGAAGGGTTCTTGGGGGAACTACGCCCACATTAGTAATCGCGGCTGCATTGGGCTTTGTTATTGCGGCAGGCGTCCAAAAGAACTGGTATTTTTTGCAGCAACCAATAATGTTCTGGGCAGTTATACTGGTAGTTACTCTTATTGCATTAACTTTCATTAAATTTTTATTCGGAGGGCAGGGAACAAATCCTTGGGTGGTTTTGGGAGTTATAGCTGTATTATGGGGATTATGGCCATTCCTCAAGAACTTGCTACCGATTGATGCAGTTGCCTCAATTCCCTATTCAGTTGTTGAATTTCTTGATAGCACATGGTTTTTCGCTTTGATTGCTGCAATTGTTGGTTTGATTATAGGATTCAGAGCTTGGGGTTACTACAAAGCTACTGAAAAGGGATACAGACCCTGGAGGAAAAGGGAATAGGTTAATATTGAAAATATAAAAAAGGAGGTTAGATACAAATGAGGTTCGTTGACTTTTTAATAGGGATAGCGGTTTTGCTTATGGGAATAGTTCCTTTGACAAGCAATATAAAGGCGCTTTCAACTCTATCTGGGATTATAGGAACACCAGGCAAAATAACTTACCAAGGAATTCTTATTGCAATTGGCTTATTGACAATATTCTATGCCTTCAGTGAGAAGAAATACATACCAAGAAGGTAAAACCAATAATGCGATTGCAGGCAAACTGAAATTCAATCAGAACCATTTCTTTAAATCTGACTGCTTTTGCTGCTCCTTTATTTTTTCAAGCTTGTCAAATGAGCCCCTTACACGCTCTTCTGAGAAATCGTGCCTGTCAACAAGGATGTTGGATAATTCTTCAATATCGGCGTTTGAGAATTTTATTTCATAATTATCTGTTACATCTGGCTTCTTGAACAATTCAAATATATTCTGCCAGTCAAATTCCATTCCATTGCCCTGCCCTGCAAGCTGTTTCTCAACTGCTGAAAAAATCAATGTCGGCTGCTTGTATTGCTTGACAAGGGCGAGCGCCTTCTTTGGCCCTATTCCCTTTACTCCCCCCGGATTATAATCTGTCCCTACAAGTATTCCAAGAGAGATTAACTGCTCGTGTGTTATCTGCAGTGAATTGAAAACCTTTTCTAATTCAATTAGTTCAGGATACACAGGAACAAAATTTCCTGCTGATGTTCTCCTCTTTCTCGCGAGTGTTAAATTTTGCACTAATCTTGGGGAAGAAAAAAGCAGGGAATCATAGTCCTGGGAAGCGACAGTATAAATCTTTTCATTTGTCTTGCACATAAAAGATGCCTGTGCCTCGCCTTCTGAAGGCGCTTGGACAATAGGAATTCCAAGGGCATTAAGAAGCTCCTTTGATTCATCAATCATTTCATTAGTAAGTTTTGTAAGCTGTCTTGCATATTTCCCCATTTCTTCGATATTTCCTTCCTCTTTTGCATGCTCATACTTCATCTGCGCTTCAATTTTTACCTCATTTCTCGCCTTGTGCGTCAATCCCTTCTCTTCGGGAGGCATGCCATCAAAAACAAAAATTAATTTTAGTCCTTGGGAAAGAAGATTTGTTGTCCTGTAGAATAATCCAGACAAATGGGATGTTATCCTGTGCTTAGAATCCATCAAAGGGGTTCCGTCTGGCTGCCTTATTGTCGAAAGAAACTGGTAAATTGTGTTGAATGCATCTACTGCGATAGTCTTGCCCTTTAAATCATATAAAGAAATTTCCTGCCTTGGAACAATCTCGGATATCTGCAAGCCCATAATAACAAAAGCAAATTGAAATTTAAAAACTTTGGCTTAAATAAAAATCCTAATGGCTGAACGAGGGATAATCCCTGTTTTTATTCCAGTGATACCCATCTAAGGCTTCAAAACATCTTTCAAATGCCTTGGGGTCTGAACAGGAAAGACTTAATTCCAATTGGCTTTCCTTTTTTGCAGTTTGAGGCGGCTCTACTTTTGAGGCAAGCCCTTTTTCCCTCTTATACTTAATCATATCATCAAATAATCTTCTAAATACCCTGTGTATAACTTTTTCGGGGCATTTTTCAACTGGCATAAATTTCATTCCATAGTCCTCTTCAGAAACACTTAGCTTATTATAAATCATTGAGATATATTCTCTCTTTTTTGCAACATTATCCTGATTTGTCTGATTGACAAATTCAGGGTTGAATCCCGCTTTTCCTGCTGTCTCGTTATACAGCTTCTCATAAAAATCCTCCCTTCTCATGTTCATCATTTTGTTTGCTCCTTTTTTGTTACTATCATCAAGTAATTACTATTTAAAAAGCTTTCTATTTTTGGTTTAGGTAAGATTTTAATACAGCCAAGGTTTCATCTGTTTATGCAGATTAATTTCATTCCCTTGGACTATGACTATCTGGATATAGACGGCAAGGCAGTTGTAAGGATTTTTGGCAGAAGTGCCGATGGAAAGAGGGTTTGTATTCTTGATTCCTGCAATGCCTTCTTCTGGGTTATTCCAAATCAGGAATTAGGCGAGAAAGAGACTGAAAAAATTGTTGAAAAGATAAAGAATGTCAAAACAGAATCTGCGGGGCGTGAGGTTTATATTGAAAGGGTTGAATTGCACAAAAAGAATTTCTTGGGCAAGCCTGTAAAAGCATTGAAGGTTGTTGTAAGCAACCCAAAGGACATGCATGTCATTGCAGAAATCGTAAAGGAATTTAACGGCATTGAAATGAAAAGGGAAATTGACATTCCCTATGTAACAAGATACATAACAGAAAAGAATGTTCTGCCATTAACGTGGCATTCTGTTAACGGAGAGATATTAAATAATTCAAGTGAGTTTAAGGGTATTGACAGCGTATTGGATGTTGATTTGGTGATAAAGGCGGAAAGGATCTCTGATGCAGAAGAGCAGGAATTCAACCCAAAGGTTATGGCTTTTGATATTGAAGCGGATGAACTTGAGATTGGCAAAGGGAATATCCTCATGATTTCAATGGCATGCGGCAAATTTCAAAAGGTACTAACGTGGAAAAAATTTTCAGGAGAGGACTATGTTGAAATCTGCAAGAGCGAGGCAGATATGCTCGAGAAATTCTGTGAGTATGTCAGGAAGGAAAAGCCAGATATCCTGACGGGGTATTTCTCCGATGGTTTTGATTTGCCTTATCTCAGGGCAAGGGCGGAAAAAAACAAGATGAAACTTGAGCTGGGGCTTGATTCTTCCCAGCCAATATTTGCGAGAGGGAGGATTACAAGCGCCAAAATAGCAGGGATAGTCCATATCGACTTGTTCAGATTCATTGAAACTGCCTATTCCCAATATCTCCAGTCAGAAACACTAAGCTTGGATGAGGTTGCATCAGAACTTATCGGCGAGAGAAAGCATGAATTCAAAAACCATTCAAAATCAGAGGTAAAGGCGCATGAATGGAAGGATTATTTTGCATATAATCTCCAGGATTCTGTCATTACAGAAAAGCTCTTCCACAGGCTGTGGCCTGACTTGCTCGAATTCACAAGAGTAATGGCTGAACCGTTATTTGATGTCTCAAGAGACGGTTTTGCGCAGCATGTTGAGAATTATATAATCCACAATCTAAAAAGATTTAATGAGATAGCAGAGCACAGGCCAACGCACGAGCAGATACAGCAAAGAAGGGCAAGGCAGAAGTATGAAGGGGCTTTTGTGCTCCAGCCAAAACCCTCCCTTTATGAAAACCTTGCAGTATTTGATTTCACAAGCCTGTATCCCTCGCTGATAGTTTCGTTCAATCTTTCATTATCAACACTGCTGCCAAAAAAGGAGAAAGGCTCATTTGAGATAAGGGATGTGGAGTTTGAGGGCAGGAAACAGAATTATTATTTCAGCAAGAAACCAGATTTTATTCCTGTTTTGATTGGCGAGATAATAAAAAAGAGAAAGGAGTGCAAAAAGGAGTATAAGGACAATCCTACGCCATTGCTCAAGGCAAGAAGCAATGCATTCAAGATACTCGCTAATGCAGCGTATGGCTATCTCGGTTTCTTTGGTGCAAGGTATTATTGTGTTGAGGCGGCCGCCTCGACAGCAGCATTGGGCAGAAAATTCATACACGAGATGATTGACAAGACAAACAATTCTGGTTTCTTCGTGATTTACGCAGATACAGACGGATTTGCTTTTCTTCTTAACGGGAAAAAAGAGCATGAAGTTTTAGCATTCCTCAAAAAATTGAATTCAGAATTGCCCGGGATGATGGAACTGGAATTAGAGGACTTCTATAAAAGGGGGATATTCGTAACCAAGAGAACAGGCGAGTTTGGCGCAAAGAAAAAATATGCATTACTGAATAAAAAGAATCAGATGAAGATAAGGGGATTTGAAACAGTAAGAAGGGACTGGTGTGAGCTTGCAAGAGAAGTCCAGAATAATGTCCTTGACAAAATCCTGAATGAGGGCAATGCAGACTCAAGCCTGAAGTATGCAAGGGGTATTATAGATTCTCTCAAAAAAAGGCAGGTTGAAAGGGAAAAACTGATGATAAGAACACAGCTTAAAAGGAATATCGAGGATTATATCACAGAAGGCCCGCATGTGACAGTCGCAAAAAAGATGATTGCAAAGGGAATGCCTGTTGATGCAGGCATGCTCGTTGAATTCTATATTTCCGAGGGTAAAAAGGGCGATTTGATAAGGGAGCGGGCAAAGATGCCAGATGAACCTGGGGAATATGACACAGATTACTACATTGAACATCAAATAATCCCTGCTGTTGAGAATATTTTTGCAGTATTTGGCATTGCAAAAGAGGATTTAACTGAAAAGAGGCAGAAAAAGCTTCATGATTTTTGAGGCATAAAAGCAACTTTAAACAGGAGAACAAGAAGAACTCCGTCCACAAAAAAGAATATGAAAGTCCTATAATCCCCCAGATTATACTCCAAGACAAGATTATGCACAGTGCAGGCCTCGCAACTGCCCCCGCAATCAACATCCTCCTCATCATAGTCCTTTATTCCGTCGGCACAATACCAGCACATTTTTGTTCTTGCCAAATCACCCAGACTCAATTCTATGTCCAATCTTGGGTTATCCAATGTTGCTTTTCTTATCCTGCTTATCAGCATCCCATTGTCAGCATTATATACCTCAATGTAATCCTCAAAACACCATGTAACCCCTCTCGTCATGATTGGAACTTTTTCACCACATCCTCTTTTTTCAACGCCAACGCCACCCATGCAGGAAGTGCTGTCCTGGCATATTCTCTCCTGTTTTTTTGCGATATAATCTGCGATTAACCCTTGTTTGATTATGTCTGAATTGTAATCCATAATGCATTTGCCCCATTCACCGCATGTCCAGTTGGGTAAACACGTTTTTTTCCAAACGCAATTGGGGTCATTCCATTCTATCGGGGGTTTGTTGGAATTATACGTGCATTCGGGATTTGCCTTGATGCAATTCCTGTAATGACTGCCTTCGATACAATCAGACCAGTTTCCGCATTCCCAGTTGTCAACACAGCTCTTATTCGCAATAACAAAATGCCATTCCTTGGTCTTGGTGTTATGCCCGTCATTTATCATTGCAGTTATAGTGATGATTGATTCATTCTGGGAAATTCTGTAATCCCGGAGAATCTTTCCCTCTGTGTCATTCTCCCCTGCATTGAAGACAAATCTGCTTATTGTTCTGCCCTTGGCTTCCTCTCTCTGTATCGTTACTCCGTCAATGCTCCATACAGTATTTATCATATCCCCGTCTGGGTCAAATACAGAAATGCTGAATTCAATCCTTCCTGGCTCAACCCCAAATTCTTGGACATCGGGAAAACTCATCTCTATTATTGGCTCTGCATTTGCTATCGTCATATTCTCCTCGCTCTTTCCTGTCCAGTTTGTTTTATCGCGATATGGCGAAAATATTATTGGCTCATCGCCAACCCAATCTGGATTGATTGGAGTGATTGTTGCTATCCCCTGCTCGATTTTTATAGTGACATTTGTCACAACGCTATGAAAAAATGTCTGCACACCTGGAAAATATTTTGCAACATTTACAGTAACGCTCTTTCCATCTCCTTCAGAATGAAATTTAACTATAAGCTGGTCCTCTGCAAGCGCGGCAGGCAATACAACTATTAATGCAATAAGGATGGCAATCAAAAGTTCAACACCCGCCTCTTTTTTTGACATTTGCATATTGATTAAGGTAATTAAATCCAATTTTTTAATCTTTGCTTTTTTGCTGCATCTGCTGTATCAAAACCTTTTTATATTTATTTTAACTATAGAGATGATGAAAAAGACGCGTGCTGCTGGCTATTTGATTATCTTTGCTTCATTAATCTTATTCATAGAAAAGACAGCTAATGCAGCCACAGTAACAGTAGGGCAGTACAAGTATCCTGCAGTCATTGTAATACCAATTGTCTCTATAATAATATCGCTGATTATACTGCTTGTTCTTGCCTTTAGGGGCATAAAAAGAAACAGGGATGCAATAACGGCAGCAATTAATCTGGGGGTTGTAAAAAAATTAAAGGCAGATTTCAGGGCTGTGCAGAGCAAGGGAAGGGCTAAAAAATCTGAAAAGAAAAGCGAGAACGATTACATTGGGGAGATAAACAGGTTCAAGAAACACTTGGCAAAGCTTGCGCCTGAAGAAGCATTTGACACGCTTTCGGGCATAACAAAGCGATTTTTTAAGGAACTGCTTGGATTGAATTATGAGTTTACATACAGCGAATTGGTAAGGGAACTCAAAGGAAGGGGCAAGAAGAAAGAGCTTGTTGACATATGCCAGAGGTTTTCTGACTTAAAATACAGCGATAGGAAAATATCAAAGGAAGAACTTGCAAAATTTGCTGATGAACTTGAGAATATCCTAAAAAGGGAAAGGGCACCAAAGGAAGAAGGAAAAGAAAAACTCGCTGTCAGCAGGGTATTGCAGCAAAAGAACAGGAATTTCTTTGCCAATTTAATTGAAACGGTAAAGACATTCACTGAAGAATCAAGAAGAGAACGGGCAAGAAAGCAGAAATTGTTTGCAATGATGATTGAAGAGGAAGAGGCATTGAAGCAGGATATGGACATAGCAAAGGGCATCTACCAGAAGATACTCAAGTCATACTCAAAACTGCCTCCTGAAGAAAGAAAGGAGGCGCAGGAAAGACTGGCAAAGTTTTACAAGAGCATCAACGAAATGCTCTTCTCGACTTTCTATAGCGAAAAGAGCAAAAAGCAGCTTGAATACTTCACAAGCAAACTCGGGCAGATGAATGAAGAGGCGCAAAAAGTAACAGGCGGGAAGGAAGAGCATAGGCATAAAGAGATAATTCACAAAAGGGCAACAAAAGAAACACAGGAGGAATTGGATGAATTGAAGAAACTGGCGAAGATAGAGGAAGAGGCGAAGGAAAGAATAAAAAGCATAGGAGAGGCAATTGTGCAGCAGGCAATATCGCAAGAATCAGTGAAGCATGAGCATCAAAAGCCGCATGAACATAAAAATATTATTCCCAAACCCGAAATAACCCATCCCATTATAAAAGAAGCAAGAAAATCAGAGCCAATACCCCTGCCTGAATACAAGAAGATAGAGGAGATAAAACCAAAGGAAATTAAAGAAACAGTTATACAATTACCATTCCAACAAACTGAAAAAAAAGAAAGGGTTGAACAAAAAGAAAAACCGAGTGAAATCAAAAGCAAGAGATTAGAGTGGCTTGACAAGGAGACAGAAGAAATAAGGTCCAAGCTTGAAAAACTGCAGAAGCATAATTATATCGGTTGAACCAGCAAATCATAAAAACCTGTGTTTTACCACACCTTTTAGGGTGTGGTTTGTCGGGGGTTTTTAGGATCCTAAAAATAAAATTATTAACTCTAACATAAATGTTGTAGTTTTGTTTTTTTGATAAACAAAACGCAATAAATTTTATATAATTTTATTTTTGAGGATTAACCCAATGACATTGCATTAAGGCAATGTCCTGTATCTCATGTTTACAAGAACCCATTCGACTAAAAGAAGTATCAAGGCAAGCATCAAGAATGCGGGTGTGGTGTTAAATGAGAGGCGCGCTACCGAGGACTTGAGAATGTCAAGATAAGCAGTTTCAAGTTCTGTCCTTGTTTTTGCGAAATGGAAGCTTCCACCTGTGTTATAGGAGACTGATTTAAGTGCATCTACATCGATTTTTGAAAGGACACTCTCGCCAGATGTTGTATTCGCAATCGCGCCCCCTTCAGGGGTTCCTATCCCAATTGTGCTGATTATAATGCTGTTCTTCTTCGCATAGTCAATTATCTCCTCAACGCTGCCGACATTTATCTGTCCGTCACTCAAGATGATTATGCTTTTCGCATTCTTTCCCGTTATCAGCATATCAGTGCCTGTGACAACAGCATCCAAGACATCTGTGCCTCCTACAGAGGCAAAATCTATCCCCTTTATCGCCTGCTTAACCTTGAATAAATCATCTGTCAATTCCAATTCAAGAAACGCAGAACCTGAAAATGACAATACGCCTATCTTTGTTCTCGCATAAGCAGAATCAACAAAGAATATAGCTGCAGATTTTGCCGCTTCTAACCTATTTGGTTGCATATCCTGCGCCCGCATGCTTGCTGATGCGTCAATCGCCAGAATGAAATCAGTATTTGTCGCCCTCCCAGTATACCAGACAGTGGTGCCGGAAATTGCAAAAATAACAAATACGATTATGAGCAGCCTGATATAGAGAAGAACTATATTCTTTGACAATATCTCGCTTCCTGTTACCCTCTCAATCGCCTCAAAATTTGCGAATTTCAATGCCCTGCGCTTTGTGTGGTTCAGGGTGATAAAATGGATAACAATAAGTATCAGGATTGAAAATAAAAACCACAAATACACCTGGTCCTTGAATGTTATGTCCATATAAGAAAACCTACGGTTTTCCTATGCTTTTCCCTCACAATAGTATAACCTTAGTGCCTCCTTTTTATCTCCATTTTCCCGCCCTCATCTTGAAAAAACCTACGAGTGGGATGATGAATGACTTGTCAGTGCTTAACTTTAAGAAATCGCACCCCGCCTCCTTAAATGCATTCATTATCTCCGCCTCCTGCTGCTGTGCATATTTCTCGTATCTCGCCTTTATAAGCGAGGGGTCAATCAATTCTGTCCTGTCTGAAAAAGGGTCCCCGACAACAACCTGCTGCGCGTCATCAGGCAGTGTCCTGTCCCTTGGGTCAGAAATCATTATTCCTACCGTCTCAACCTTCTTGTTTAATATCCTCAGTTCCCTGCTCCAGTTCCTCGGCCCAATAAAATCAGAGATTATCAGAACTAATGATATCTGCGACGGCAGTGAACTTGCCAAAAATTTCAAGACATTATGCAAGTCATATCCGCCCCCATATATGTCTGGGTTGAGCAGTGTCTTTGACAGGATAAAAAACTGCCTTTGCCCAGGAGCGGGCATTCTCAATTTTACAATCCTGTCATTAAAAACAAGAAATCCTATCCTGTCCCCTGCCTTGAGTATAAGATTTGCAAGAGCCGCAACCATCTCAAGTGCATATTCATTCTTAATCTTCTCGCTTGAGCCGAACACCATGCTGCTGCTTACATCAATAACAAAAAAAACCTGCACATCCCTTTCCTCAATATATTCCTTGATAAGAAGCTCATTCGCCCTCGCACTCGCCTTCCAGTCAATCCTTTCTGCATCATCTGTGCCTGGAATATAATTCCTATATGCATCAAACTCAAGCCCCTTGCCCCGAAATAAGCTCTGGTAGTGCCCCACGATTCTTGTTGCCACCATTTTTTTCAAGGCAACCTCAAATTCCTTCATTGCCCTCGGCAGATTGACATTAAGATAGCGTTTCATTTTTTATTTAAGATATTTGGCTGGAAGCCAGTTACGGCACTGGAACTTTTGCAAGAATCTCTTTTATGATAGTGTCAGATTTTATGTTTTCTGCAAGCCCTTCGTAATTAAGCAGTATCCTGTGCCTTAATATGTTATATGCAACATCCTTCACATGCTGGGGGGTGACAAATGTATTCCCCTGCATCAATGCCCTTGCTTTTGATGCTATGTACAATCCAATTGATGCCCTTGGCGAGCCGCCCCATTCAATATATTTGCCAAATGTCAATCCCTTTGTGTATCTTGTCATATTTACTATCCTTATTATGTATTCCTCAACAGATTTTGCAGTGTATATCTTTTTTGCTGTCTCCTGCATTTCAATAATCGCTTCCGGAGAGAGAATCGGCTTGAGGTTGAATTCCTCAAACTTTCTTAAAGTCATATTAGTCTTCAATACCTTCTGCTCCTCAAAGGGTTTAGGGTAATATATCAGCAATTTCATCAAAAACCTGTCAACCTGCGCCTCAGGCAGATTGTAAACACCTGCTGTTTCAATAGGATTTTGTGTTGCCATTACAAAGAACGGCCTCGGCAACGGGAATGTCTCCTTGCCAATAGAAACCTGCTTCTCCTGCATTGCCTCAAGCAGCGCTGACTGCGTTTTCGGGGGGCTTCTGTTTATTTCATCACCTATCACAAAATTTGCGAATATAGGCCCTTTCACAACCTCAAACCCTCTCTCTTTTGTGTATGATGTTATGCCAAGTATATCTGTTGGAAGCAAATCAACAGTGAACTGTATCCTCTTTGTCTCGCAGCCAGTCACTTTTCCTAATGCCCTGACAATAAGCGTTTTTGCTATTCCCGGGATGCCCTCAACAAGAGTATGCCCGTCTGCAATTATAGAGCACAAAAGATTGTCTATTATCTCCTCCTGCCCGACAACTGCCTTCTGCATCTCCTCTTTTATCCTGCTGATAACTTTTGCATAATCATTGACCTTTTCCTGCAATTCGTCTTTTGTCATTTTAAATTTTAGATAGTTTGAATTTATAAATTTTCTTACTCACTTCTCTTGAATCTTGCCCTCTTGTATGAGTTGAATATAAAAAGCAGTAATAAAAATGCGAGCAGTGAGGCAGTGAATATCAAAATGAAATTATTAACCCCGAACGTTCTTTTTACCTGAATAACCTTTCCTTTTGAGCTTACTGCATACTTGCATGCCTCTATTGCCTTGTCTGCCAGCTCAAGGGACTTCTTGAAATCACCCTCATCAAATGACTTTTTTGCATCATTCAGAAGCTCTTTTAATTCAAGGCACTCTGGATTGCCTACCAAAAGTTCCTCCAAGAATATTATTTTCTCCTGTGCCTTGATTTTCTCCTGCCAGCCCATCTCAATAAGGTTGACAAAGAATGAGGCAGTATCAGAATAAGCAGGCGATTCAACAGTGGCATTTATAATAATCTCATAAGAGCCCTTGGCATTTGCATCAGAGAGCACAGTCATATCAAATTTTTCCTCTTTTCCCACGGCCAGCTCCCCGAAATAGTCCTTCTCTAATTCTGTCCTAATCCCCGCCAAAGTAGCCATTGCTGTGATTCTTATCCCCTTCAAATCCGTCTGCCCCCTATTCTGCAGTTTTATCGGGACAACTATCTTCCCTAATGTGAACATAGAGACAGGTTCTGGCACAATTATTTTCAGCATTACAGGCTTTGTCTTTGACTTGCTTGAGCCTCCGCCACCGCCGCTTGGCACAATAGCAGTTGTCACACCTGGCGGATTCACTGTAAGATTAAACAAGAAGTTATTTGATGTCTTGTTGTATTCGGGATTATTCTTGTCTCCAATTGTTATGTTAAAGCATTCTGCGGCACTCGTTGTTGTATGGAATGTTGCAACTAATGTCTCATTATTCAGACTAACTAAAATGGTCGAACTATTCTGCGTGACATTGCAGTAACTGTTCAGAACATGGAACGTCAGATTAACAGAATCATTATACTTCTGGTCTGAATGGTCAGTATCAACAAAGTATCCTTGATTGGAATATGATGTGCCACCAGAGTCGCATGAGCCGCTGTCTACGCCAAAATAACACGTAATGTTCACATAGCTTGTTCCGCTGATTGTCTGGTTATTTATAGTGCCTCTGAATTCAGGAGGGGCATTTGTGTGGTTTACAGTCACATTCCATGAGATTAAGGTAAAGGCATTCTGCGAGTCATACAAATAGACGGAAACATTATGGGCAGTTGAATTTGTTGTTTCATCTGTAAAGTTTGTATAGTAATACCATTGCGAACTGCTGCCATTTGTAACACCTGTCTCTGTCTTATTTATCGCACCATCAATTTTCCATGTCACATTAAGCACATCGCTGTTTGGAAGTTTTGCGTTCGCATCAGAGACAGTCACGAAAAACAAAAGGTTTGTTGCATTTTCAACTGTATTTGCTTGGAATGTTGGCGCAACCCTTGTAATAATGGGTGGGACATTGTTCTCGTAAATCATAAGATGGAAAAGCGTTGAATTGCTTAGGTTCCCAACGCCTGTAAGCCCTACATCATAAACAGTAACGTTTATCCACCACCCGTTTGCCTTGACATGAGCACTGCCGACAGTAAAATTAACCTTGCCTGTGCCATTGCTTATCTTAAACCACGTCTCATTTGACACAAAGGAAAAATTTGAGTTTGGCAGGGAATCATTTCCGTCCTCTACATCACTCACATTTATATCAATGCATTCTGCACATGAAAAATTGTTTGATGAGTTCAAGGTTGCATTCATTGGAGAACCAGTGTAATCAAATAATGGCGCGTGGTTTATCCCAGAGACAATAAGAGTGAATGTCTGCGAATCCATTCTTTCGGTGCTGTCATTCACGCTTATATTTATTACATGCGCCCCCAAATCAGATTTTGAGGGGATGAAACTAATAGAAGCGCTCGTATTCCCGATTTGTGTGAAACTTAATCTCGACACATTAATGGTTGAGGAGCTTATGTTCCACCTGAGATTTTCAGGATAAAAATCAGTTGCAGAATAAGTTGTTGTTAGATATAAATCCTCATCTATTGCGGAAAAATTGATTGTTTTGAGTGTATCCTCTGATGCCGCTGCATCGGGAATATTGAAAAGAATGGGGGTTTCATTAATATTTTTTATCGCGAACCCAAATTGGGCAGTCGAGTTTGTTGCACCTCTTGCGTCTGTAAGAGTTATATTAAAAGTATGCTGTCCGACATTGGAGTCATTCCCTGTGGCATTTGATATGCTTATATAACCAGAGGCGTTTATATCGAACAGAGCAGTGCTATCGGTAAAAGTGATAACATCCCCGTCACCGTCTGTCGCATTGCTGTATAAATTCAGTGTAAAACTTCCTTCACTGAATGTAAAATTTGTTGTCAGGGGAGAAAGCCAGTATGGTGCATTGTTTGGATAGACTGTAAGATTGAATATTCTTGATGAAATGGAGTAATTATTTGCGTCACGAACTGTTATGTTTATAGTGTAATTCCCAGTATCGCTTTGTGAGGGCACAAATGATATGTCAGCAAATGATACGTTGCCTCCTGCAATTGTTTCTGCCCCCCCCGCAGTTGTATTCTTTCTAATCCTGAACAAGGTGGTGTTTACGCCATAAGTGCCTCCTGTCAGGTTTGTTATGTTCGCCTCGAAAGACAACGATTCATTATAGCATCCTGTAGTGCACGACTTTCCCTGCCTTGGTATCCTCAAGTCATCATCACTTGCATTAACCTGCAGGTAAAATGCTGCAAGAACGTAAGAGCCAAAATTGTTATCAATCTGTCCTGACGCGACAGAATCATTTACATTAGAGAAATTAACGTTTATCACACTTGAGGCAGTGCCGCCAGCAGTATCGACTACACTTATGTTTACATACCACACACCAACGCTTGAATCATTGGCTGTGAAGTTTATCTGAGCACTGGTATTACTGCTTATATTACCAGTAAATGTTGTTCTTGAATTGTTGAATGTAAACCAAGTTATATTGGTTGAGAATGTAAGATTGAAACTTTCGTCAGTATCATTTGCAGTGACAAAACAGAAAAAATTTGCATCTTCTGTGCCAGTGCTTCCATTACCACATATGTAACCAGTGAACACTGGCGGGTCATTTGTATTAATTACAGAGAAAATGATTGTTCTCGTGCTTGAAGCATTTGGTGTGCCTGCATCACTAACATTAAACTCTACTGTATAATTCCCAACATCGTTATTGCTTGGTGTGAAATTTATTATAACTGCTGTTGAATTGTATGAAGTAAGATTAAAGAGATTGCAGTTTGTGGAATTGCGGGTGCTCCAATTAGCATTTGTGCAGTTTATAAAAGTTGCATTAAATGCATATGGGGCATTGCCCTCCTCATCATTTGCCTGCAAGGTAAAATTAAAGAACTGCTTTTTTGTTATATTAAGCGTATCATTGAGATTGACAAATCTTGGCGCGTCATTGACCGCTGTTATTGTGAAAGACATATTTGCTGCTTCAATGGGTGCCAGAGAATCAGTGCATGTAAACATTATCTTTTTTGAGCCGCTTCCAACATCTGCATTTGTAGATATATTGACAGTAAGATTTCCTTTGGCAGAAAGGGTAAAGTTTGTAAGGGTCGTTTCTGCGGCAGTGTAGTTAAAAACCAAGTCGGGTATGTCATTTAGGTCGTCATCACTGCAATTAAGGCTGACATTATAATAAAAAAGAGTGTCCTCAACAACATTTTGAACTGGGAGGTTGCCTCCTGCATCCTTTGCGTGAAATGCAGGACCAGTATTGCTTATCGTTGCATTTTCTGATGAATTTACATTGCTGTATGTTGCATTTGTGCAGTTTATCTCAAATGGGATTCCGCCTCTATAATTAAAACGTCGGCTATATTCATATTGATTTCGGGGTGATGCGAAAGTCATATTCACCCAACTGGTAAATACCCCGCTCAAGTTCTCATCAAATCTTATACTGCAATTGCCCCCATCAGGGGTAATGACTTCACCAGAGGTTTTATTTGTGAAGTTCGCGTAAAAAGAGACATTGTATTCACTGAGAGATTTTTGGAGACATTTCCCCCCATAGGTGTCATAACAATTCTGATAGGTAAATCTTGTTGCAGAATCAGTTGTGTCCCATATTGTAAGATTTGCCTTGGAGGAATTGACAGCAGTTGTTCCCACAGCAAAATGCATCGAGCCAAAAACAATGAATAGAATGGCAAGGATAGAAATCAGGGAGACAATTGAAACGGCAATGCTCCTCTTATCCTTGAATAGCCATAAAAATTCCTTTCTCATTCTGCAACCTCTTTTGATTTTTTTTGCTGAAGCAGCCAGTTTATAACTATGTTCCTTATTATCTCAGCCTTTGTGTTCCCCATTATGCCTGTAAATTTTTCTATAAACTCTATCTGCCGCTGGTTAAATGTAACAGGTATCTTCTCCTTGTCTATCTTATTCTCTTTTAAGTTACTTTTTGGCATCTTATTATATACTTTTCAGTTACTAAAGTTAATAAATCTTTCTATCGCAGGATTAAAACTCCCCCTTTTCCTTCTCAGTCTCTTTCCAATTTCTCAATCTCAGCATACAGCCTGAGCAATTTTGGATATAGCTCCTTCTTTTCTTCTCCTGTCACGCGCTCATAAGCGGTTTTTATCTGCGCATATAACTGCTTTGCAAGCTTGATGTTTTTGTTGTCTATTGCATCCCTTATCATAGATGTAAGATTCCCGATATACTTCTTTCGCTTTGCCCTCTCTTTCTTGAGTGATTGCAATCTTGCACTTCTTATCTCAACTCTTGAAAGCAAGGTTATTATTATGATAAGTATAATTGAAAGCATTACAATAAACCAGAAGAACCCGCAATCAGTCCTGCAACTGAACAGTTCAGATATCTCACATTTCTTATCGCCGCATTTTGGGGGTTTGGGATATTCCATGGGGCAGGGTTTGCAAGGCCCCCCGCAGTCAATCCAGTCCTCTCCCTGATTTTTAATCCCATCAGAGCATGTCGGGCATTCATCGCAAGGCCCTCCGCAATCTGCAAGTATCTCGCATAACTTATCATGGCAATTTTTTATTCCATCATAACATGTTGGGACAGGAGTGAAAACACAGGTCTGCAGTTCCGCCGGTCTCTGGTAGACTATTGCACAATCAGTCATCTGATTACAGCTGCGTATCTGGAAGCCACAATTACCAAAAGATATACTCTGATTTTTGCACTCGCTTAATACCTTTGTGAACATGCCTTTTAATAAGTCCTGAGAATCTGCTGTTGTTGCATTCTGGCAGAAGTTCCAGTCAGTACAGGCCCATACTTCATTGCATAAAGTCCCGCCTCCGCCACCACCGCCAGCCGCCCCTAAAGGAGTAGGTGGCACTGGCGGGACAGGAAGCGTGTTTACTGTTATAATCCATGACACTGATGAATTAAATTCCCCATCACTAACATTAACACTAATATTATGCACGCCAGAATCCCCTTGGACAGTCGTAAGAGTATAATTATATACATTATAATCAGCAGGACGGCTGTCCTTGTACCAGTAAATAGTAAGATTGCCTCCCTCGGGGTCCTCTGCTGTAATGCTGAAGTTCAGTTCATTTGTCTCGTTGATAGTCCTATTTGTTGGGGGAAGGTAGGATGTGATATTTGGGGGATAATTGATAGTAGTGAGTGTTATTGAAACAATCTCGCACCCTGACTTTGGATTGCCATCGCCGCAAATAGATGTTGCATTGACATGAGGGCTTGCCAAACCTGTATCATTGGCGCATATTCTTACACTATATGTTCCGTTCACAGAATCATTGGTTGTTATGTTGATTATACCTGTTAAAGAGTCAATGTCAAAGAATTGTGTTCCATTCAGGAATGTAACATTGAATGTGAGGTTTGCGTTTGGTGATATGCCTCCTTCCTCGTCAGTAGCAGATGCATTTATGAAAAGCGTTTTATTTGTGCGAATTGTTTTGGTACCAATTGGCTGCAGGACAGGAGCATCATTAACTTCAATGACTAAAAAGTTAGCATCCTTGTAATCCACAAGAAAACCATCTGTCGCATATATTCTGGCAATATATGTGCCTATATTGGACGCTCTCGGGATAAGGCTTATTTCCCCTGTTCCCTCATTTATAACAAACAAGGGAGTGTCATCATAAAAATGAAGCTGTTGGTTATTGCACTGAACATAAGAAATATCATCATCTGACGCAGAAACCTTATAATAATAATATGTGTCCTCGCACAACTGCTGGTCTGGGATAACACTCATTACAGGCGCATCATTTACATTTACTATATTAAAGGTGAAGTCCTTCGAATTCATCATGCTATTTGTGTCATTGAGTGTTATATTGACAATATGGGCACAGACATCAACGTCAGTTGGCGTAAAATTTATGAAACCAGATGTGGTAATATCAAAGTGTGGAAAACCTGATAATGTCTGATTTTTCCCAAAGGTTATATTATCCCCGTCTAAGTCTACTGCATTCGAAGAAAGATTAAGCGAAAAAAGCTGGTCCTCGGTGCCTGTAAAGGTTGTTGATGTGAGATTCACCCAAGAAGGCGGCCTGTTGTACAAAACCACCTGAAGGTTAAATTGCTCCCAGTCAATTGCATGGGGGCAGAGGTCATGAGTAACCCACGCAGTTATTGTGTAATTGCCTATTTCTGACTTATTTGTTGTGAAATTGATAAATCCTGAAAGATTCATGGCAAAGGAGCTTAAATTTGCGGCACTTAAATTTGTTATATTGACATAAAAATGTATCGGGTTGCCTGAATCAATAGCATCAAGCTGATAGGTAAACGGAAGAGTAGTATTGGCACTTTTATTCTGTGTGTTGTATATGTTAGGCGGAATGTCAATACATACGCTGACCTGCCCAAAATTTGCCTTGCCTGTGGGAAAGCTTCCAGTTGTATAAAACCAGATAAATATGTTGCTTGATATCGAGAAAAATATGAAAGCAAGGATAATCAATGCAAGATTGTTATTATTCAACCTCATCTTTTTATATATACATTCTGTTGCATCTTTAAATAGTTTTCCGAGATAAAAACTTAATATCAAAAAATCCTTAGAGGATTTTAGGATGCTCAGAAATGCCTAAGCATTTCTGACAAAACGAAAGAGGCATTATATCAATCTCTTTCAAAGATAATCGATATCTTTCCGGTGTAATTGCCATACTTTGTATTCTCTGGGATAATGACAGAAAAGGACAGGCTCTTTGTCTCATTCCTCCCAAGAATGAACTCACTTTCGGGGGGAGTTAAAAATTTTGATATGCTTCCATGGACTAAAACCCTTGTCCTCATTTCCTTTGTGTCCTGATTTACTATAACTATCTCCCTTGTTGAAGAGCCGCCTCTTGGAACAAGACCAAAATTCAGGCCCTCCTGGCCTACTGCAAATCCAATCTTTTTGTTTACTTCCACTCTTGCAGGTATCGTCTCTATATGCTGAATTTTATAGAGTGCGTATATAATCTCTGTCAAACCCGCAACAAAAAATATTACCGCAACAAAAAGAATTATAATCTTGCCCTTAGACAAAGATAATTTTATTCTGGTTTGTTTTGTTCTTTCCTTATGTGCGCTTTTTGCCTCTCTTGATTTTTTTGCCCTCATTTTCCTTCCTGTTCATTTTTATTGTTTTCAAGCTCAGGATAACAAGTATCGCAACGAGAATCACAACGATAGTTCCAATAATCGTTGATGTCATAATTCTTCTAATCTCCTCCTTGCCTATTGCAACCTTCACATTTATATCCTGCCTGCTTGAGTTTTCCCCGTAATGCAAAACTATGTTCCCATTGTAGGCTCCTGTCTTTTTTTCTGTCAAATCCCAATAAGCACTAAGGGTGGTATTCTTCCAGGATTCAAGAACTGAAGAGGGAGTCCTTATGCTGTCATTTCCAATGTTTATATCAGCATAGATATTATCTATCCTCCTGTTCCATTTGCTGCCTACAATAACATCAAATTTATTCACCTTTCCTCTTTCAAAAAGCTGTGTGTAATTAAGGAGTTTTACTGTCAGAAGCCCTATTCTGAAATTCTTTGATATATTTGCCTCATTCCCGTCATAAAAAACAGTAGCAACTGCCTTGTATTCGCCAGGGTCAAGATTTTCTGTATTTAGGTAAGCAGAAAGTGTTTTTTTGTCGTTTGATGGAAGTGCCTTCTCTTCTGTATATATAGTAGTAATCTTTTTGTCATAGCCCTTCTCATCAGGGCCAAATAGGTCTATAGTTGCCTTCAAACTTGATATGTCCTGTTCTGTCCAGCTTTTTACAACCAAATCTATGGGAATAATATCCCCCCTGTCTGCATTCGGCACATTCATATTTTCAATAACAAGGTATTTTGAGTAATATAAAACCCTGAATGCAACAGAAGCGCACATTTCAACCCTTGTGCCTATTGCCCCCTCAACACGGCCCTCCCCTTCAATTACGCAGATGAGTGTATCATGAATTCCCGGCGCCTCAACCCTTTCGGGAAGTTCCATGTCAACACTAAATGTTCTTGATTCACCTGAAGGAACCTGCTCGAACTTGTCTGTGCTCAAATGGAAATAATCGCTATATATCCCCTTTATAGCCAGAGGATAGTCCATTGTCCTTCCTGCATTTGTCAGGATTGTGTATGCAAAGGTTCTCTTTAGATTTGGCTTAAAGTCAAGAACAACCTTAAGTGAATTTGAAGACAGCCCCACTGCATCTGCATATCCTATTGAAGCAAGCGAAATCATCAATATTAAAAATGCAACAAGCAAAATAGAGTTACCCCTCATTTTTAATCTTGATAAGTAGAGGGAGTTTATAAATACTTTTCTCTTTAAATTTATGTTTGGCTTTGTAAATCAGAAAAAATTTTAATCAAGCTTAAGCGGTTGCCTGTGTTGAATTAAAGGTTAATGTGACTGTCTTGTTTCCTACAGGAGCATCATAAGGTATAATCAATTCTATGCTGACGTTAAGCTCGTTTGATTCCGCAACAAACCCGAGATTTGAGCATACGTTCTTTGTCGTAGTTAAAGTGACATCAGTCAGTGTTGACTGAAGATTGTATCCTGACACGCAGGCAGCGACATCAGGCGTCTTTGTTGTTGCTGCGAACTGGAATACCGGATTTGTGCCGCCAAGATACGTTGTTGCGCTCTTGTCTGAGGATACGCTGACTGAAAGGTTGACGTTTCCTATGTTCTCAAGCTGGAGATTTAAGGGGGTGAAGGTGCCTACAACTGTCCAGTTTGTCCTGTTTCCTGTAGAATTCACCCTTGCGCCGAACATGTTTGTTGTGACATAGCCTACGCCGAAATCAACGAATGTCTGAGTTACGTTAAGGTTTGTTGTTGCCTGCAACGAGACATTGACTGTTCCTGTTGTTCCCATTCCAGTTATTCCCTTTATTGTTGGTATTATCCCTGAGAACTCGCTCAGCTTTGCCATATTAACCACTGCCCCGCCAATTGAAACAACTATTGCAAGAACCAGTAATATTGCTAAGGCCTTGTTTGAAATTTCCATTTAATCCTCTTCTCCGCAAAGATACTCATATCCATGCCCTCGCCCACTTATAAACTTTTCTATAAATATCCCTAAAAAGTGACATCTCTTAACGCTGTTAAAGATTAAAATATAATTTGTTTATTTTATTTTTTATTCCTATTCTCTTTATTACCGGCGGGGAAACAAAGTAGAAAAATTTAAATAAGGGCTGATACAATTATATGTAGTATAAGCAAAAGAGGACAAATGAAAAGTTTTAAGTTAGGTTCACTGGTGATTCTCGCTATATTCTTTTTAGTATTGTCAATAGTATCAGTTAAGGCGGACAGCGCCACTGCATCATGGACAAGGGCATACTGCAAGTATAATGCAGGTTCAGGTGGATATTCATGCGATTCTGGAAATGTTGGAGGTGACAGCGCATCATGCAATTCAGCTAATGGAGTTCAATGCGCTGAGGAGGGAGATGTTTACTGCTATGGGGAGTCAAGCTGCGAGGTTCAGGGAACTTCAACCTCTGGACCGACAAATGCCTATAATGTAAATTGGGATACTGATTCTGCTGACTGCAGCTGCAAAATGGGTGCTGGAAGATGGGGGATTAGATTTGTTGCTGGGACAAATGCGCAGTGCTGCGGCGATGACGCAAATGAATTTTATATTGTTTCGACAAACCCAAAAAATATAGATGCTATATCCACTTGCTGCAAGGCAGATGCATATGTTTATAATGCAGCATGTTGCGGTGATGATGCAAATGAATATTATGCAGGCCCTACAACCTCTAAATCGTGTGACGGGACAAAGGCATGCTGCACTTCTGCAAGCCAGTATGCAGAAGGCAGTGCATGTGTTGCTGTATGCTCAAACGTGACTACTGTTTATTTTACCGATATGGCGGGCAATGTAACTCCGTTGACTCCCGCTGTAGACAACAAAGACCACGTGAAGATGGTTGCAGAGGTTTCAGGCATTGCTGATGGCACATCAATTACATTTTCTGCGTGGGGAATAAAAAGCGGGGCACATTGTTATGAAGAAAATTCCACTGCTCTTGTGTCAAGTGGCAAAGCCAGTATTACTGATTGGCAGGTGAAGAATTGCTCTGGGGGAGGAACTATGGATGGAATAAAATTCAGGGCATTTGTAACAACCAATCCAAAACAATACAATGAATCTTCTGTGCTGCCTATAGACCAGATAGAAGACAATTCACCACCTCATGCATTCATATTACAGCCAACAGTAGGAAGCTTATACCAGGTTGGAGAGCAGATTAATTTTATTTCTGGCAGTTATGATATAGATGACCCTCTTTCAACTTACCTCTGGACATTTGGAGTAACAGGGACAAGCAATGATGCGAATCCAAATAAGACATATGACTCGGGTGGCCCGCAAATAATAACATTAACAATGCAGGATGAAAGGGGGCAGACAGGCAGTGCAAGAACAGGCATATTAATTAATTCAAGCGCGAATGACCCTCCGCTTGCGTTCATATCAACGCCTGAACTAGGAGAAAGCTTTTCTGGCTTGCTTGTAGATTTTGATGCAAGCTTAAGCAGGGATGATATAAAAACAGGAATAGACCATCTGCTGTTCAAATGGGAATTTGATGACCATTACATCCATCAGGGTATGGGGATGGCAGGGGCAAAATTCACAAGATTATTTACAACATCTGGAGAGCATCAGGTTAAATTGACTGTTGATGATGCTGACCCATTTACTGAAGCGCAAACAACCTTTTATATTACTGGATGCCAGGTTTCAACACAAGGCGAGACAGAATATATTGCTCCTGGAACATGTTCTGCACTAAGCAAGCATTATTATTGCGAGGATGCTACTACTAATTTATATTATGACACATTGCAAGAGCATTGCGAAGGGTTTGATGGCAATCCCCTGACTTTTGATGATTGCTGCCCGAGAGGTTATTACTGCCCTACAGGAGGGGCAATGCCACAAGGCGCTTGTGCCGTCAGGCCAAGCGCATGCGAATCATTGAGTGAAGAGGACTGCAATAGCATGGGCTGCATATGGATTGGAATCTGTATTGACCCGGCAAACTTGAGTTCATGTTCTGATTATCCTACGCAAAGCAGCTGCATTAATGACTCATTGGGACTGGGTATTGCAGGCGGCAGGGGACTGGGAACAGATGTATGCGGCGTATCAGTCGGCAATTATACAGTTCCTGCATCAAGCTGCAAGTGTTCATGGGATGCTGTAAATGGCGTCTGCAGGACCTATTACGATGTCAATAATACAGTAGGCGGAACAGGATTTTTACAATGTGCAAAAAATTTCTCATTGACACCATGCATTGGCGGGAAGCAGGTATTGGGATGGGACGCGATATGCAGTGATGCAGGTACAGGTGTATGCGGAACACCTGATGGAATGGAGCAATGCGGCACTGGAAGGAGGGATATAATATGCTGGGTCTCAGTATCAAGGGTTAATTTCTTTAATTTCTTGAATATAATCTCTGTGATTCTGCTTATTCTCCTGTTTTATCTATATGGAGTCAAGCTAAAAAGCAAAGGCAAACAAGAACGTCCTTTAAAAAAGAGCAGGGCAAAAATAATTCCGAGAGTCCATAAGAGGAAAAAAAAGAAGTAATTGTTTTATAGAATTGGCAAATTTCTTTTCAGATGCAAGCGAATGAGAGAACAAGCGTGATTTCAAAATTTCTTGGAAAGGTTTATAAATATAAACACGTTTTTTAGCGTGTAAATCAAAAGGGGAATTATTTTGGAATCAAGAAATAAAAATGAATAATTTCTTCACAAAAACACGACTCAAGCTTATTTTTCTGGTATTCTCAGTTCTAATTTTTTTTATGCTATTCGCAAAGGCGGATGTTACACCTGGCTTGAATCCATTTAAACTGACAAAAACGACGTATGGGGCGGGTGATGTACTGCAGGGGTATGTAAATATGAGCTTCTCATCCCAATCTGCAGATGAAGATATAAAGATTACGATGAATGAGGCAGAACAAAACCTTTCTGTTTTAAACTTCCTTATCAAAGCAGGATTAAAACCAGATGTAAATTTTTTCTGCACGCCAAAAAGCTGCGCGACCGCCTATGAAACAATAGGAAGCAGCAGTGAAAGCAAGAAATTCGAAAAGGGAAAGACAATTATCGGAGGGATAGTTATAGGGCGGAATATACAATTCAAGGATGATACTCTTGAGATTAGTGTGCGCGGAGAAGAGGGAGAGGCACAAACTTGCAGCAAGAGCCCATTAACAATTGATGTTTTTGGGGATAAAAGTGTCGATTGGCAGTATACTGAACCGGGGGATTCGTTATGCGGGGCGCTTCTGCCAAGTGCATGTTATGTGGAAGACAACAACACAAAAAGTTTCGATATAACGGGCAATCCCTACTGTGAAAAGATATTTCTCCCTGTTGCAGGGAAGTTTAAGTTATCAGCGCTTGTAAAGAAAAATAAAGGTGAAGGTGACTTGGTATTGTCCCTGTATGACAAGCGGACAGGCAATGCAGCCTCATGTTACCCAGAAGAGCCAAATGAAACATCATACGCCCAAACAATCTGCGATGTAAGTTTCAGCGCATTGAGTTATGCTGGGGCACAGGAGTATTATGTCTGCATAAAAGATGATTTGGCAGAGGGGGGTTATGCAATAAAAGGGGAAATAACAAAACCATTATGCGGCACTGTCGGGCTGCCGGATGGCAACGCTACTGCAGATTTTGCATTATTTGCCCAGCCCTTATCGATAATGCAATTCAACACAACATTCACCTTCAATGATTATATATTCGGAAACTCGCATGACGACACTCTTGCAAAATATATTCAGGACTATATCTCTGAAACATATAATGGAGACTGCATTTCCGGCTGCTTAGTGCCTATAGAAATAACCTTAGAACAGGACACAACAATTGATAATTTTACAATCAGATACTCCACACAGGGACTGCAGACAAGTGAAACAAGATTTTTTGAGCTTACAACAAAACCCACGCTGATAGACATGAATATGACATCTGTATCATTAGAGCCAGCAGGTTTTATTGCGAAAGGAGCAGGCAGCCAAGCAGCAACATTATTCATAGGAAAACTGGCAATTGGCTCTGAACAGCTGTTAATTGAAAGAACCCCAGTCATAAAAAGCATACTCCAGATGGGATATGATGCACTGACCCCAATTCAGTTTGTTGTTGATGTATCCTCTCCAAAAAATAATTCCATTACAAGTTACAAATGGGATTTTGGCGACGGAAGCACAGAAACAGGCACAACCAATGTAACAACACATATATACAGTAGCATAGGAATATTCAAACTTAAATTAGAGGCAACAGACTCAGAAGGATTAGTCGGAACAAAAACCAAGGATGTGAGCATCGGCTCACCAAGAGAGGTCCTCAATAAAACTCTTGTTACAAAAAAATCCCTTTTGGCCCAAGTTAACATTCAGATTGAAAGTGCAGGCTGGTATAAGGAGATGCTGGCAAGAGAGCTGGAAATTGCAGATATTAGTGACAAGCTGACAAAATATGAAGATAGATACAGATTAGCGGCAACAGATGCAGAGTATCTGGATATAATGGCAGAATTAAATGAATTAAATGTGCCTAAGACAATATATAACAAAGAGACCATTCCAAGCATCCCTCTTGTAAGCAATGTTAATTCTATTATGCCTGAATATATCGAACAATTGAATGGCGGGCATTATGATGTGAGTTATACAACAGAGGCAAGAAATGCTATCGGGGAATGGAACTACAAGAATTTGCAGACTACAATGAGCAGCCGGATAATTGCAACAACCAAAGAAGATAATTCCAGGCAGGAGATTGCCACAATCATAAGCATGGACATCATACCAATAACCGAAAAAGATGAGATATTCTTTGTAATTCTCCTGCCTTATGAAAGAGTAAAATTTCAGGAAGAATATGGGCAGCAGCAGCTTGATGGCGCAATTGGATTTATTTTAAGGAATGCAACAGAACAGCACTTGAATTTTGCTGTTCCGGGCAGAGTAGATCCCGAAAACCTTGTGGCTTTTGGCTCGCCATATCTTGACGAATTGGAAATTGTACCGCCAAAAATTGAATGCAACAATAACGGCAGATGCGAAAAGGGAGAAAACTGGAGAAACTGCAGGCAGGACTGCAAGCCAATCTGGCTCTCAATATTTTACATGTCATTGGTATTGGTATCAATGTACGGGTTATACATATTCCTGCAAAAATGGTACAAGACAAAGTATGAGGGTTACCTATTCAAAAACAGGCAGGACCTCCATAACATGCTCTATTTTGTAAGCAGTTCATTAAGAAGGGGCAAAGAGGAAAAAGAAGTAATTGATGAGCTGAAAAAAGCCGGCTGGAGTGGCGAGCAGGTAGATTATGCTATAAGAAAAATATCCGGAAAACGAATAGGACTGCCGGAGATAAGGCTTAAAATAAAAAATATCAAAATTGCAAAGAAAAATGCATCAGCACCGAAAGCTTAATAAACAGAATGAGACAAAAATTATAAAATCAAAAAATCCATTTAAAGGGATTTTAGGATGCTCAGAAATGCAAAAGCATTTCTGACATAAAAGAGAAAAATAAAAAAAATGCCAGTGCTTGTGATACCAAATTTCTTCATAAGAATTTTTGAGAACATTTTCAAGATAAAAAGGCATATAAAGCTTGGCTTTTACGGACCCCCAAACAGCGGAAAAACAACATTAGCCAACAGGATATGCAAGGACTGGACTGGCGAGGAGCTTGGCGCTGTATCAAAGATTCCCCATGAGACGAGAGAAGTGCAGATTAAAGAGAAAGTGGATATCAAATTCAAGAAGAGAGAATTGACATTCAAATTGGTTGATACGCCCGGAATTGCAACAAGAATAGATTATGAGGACTTTCTTAAGTATGGCCTGAGCAAAAAGGATGCAAAGGAGCGTGCAAAGGAAGCGACGAGAGGAGTGATAGAGTCAATAAAATGGCTTGATGACATGGATGCGGTTGTTATAGTTCTTGATGCTACAATAAATCCATACACCCAAGTCAACATAACAATAATAGGCAATCTTGCAGCAAGGAAAATCCCAGTTCTTGTTGTTGCAAACAAGATTGATTTGAAAAAGGCGGATATAAAAAAGATAGAGACTGCGTTCCCAGAGTATGAGGTTGTAGGTATATCTGCCAGAGAAGGCACTAATATGGAAGAGTTTTATGAATCATTATTCAGGCTTGCCAAAAAGAGGAAAGGGTAAAATGGTGAACAAATCAAAAACAGCTGTTGAACCGCTTGTTGCAACTGTTATCCTTATACTTGTAACAGTAACTATAGGCGTGATAGTATTTGCAGTGGTATTGCCCTTAATACAAAACAGGCTGATTGAAAGCGGCGGTGCAGCATGTTTAAGCGCAAGAGTTGTTGTAAACACAGAAGAGGGGTATACTTGTTATGACAGCGCAACACAAACAGTCAATGTTATGGTCGAAAGAGGGCCGGATGAGTTTGAATTGAGTTCTATACAAATTTTAGTATATTATGACGGCACAACTAAAACATTTATTGTAAACCAAAGTCTGCCTAATGAAAATGAGAAGAAGATGTTTTCAGTAAACATAAATGAGCCAGGCAAGACAGCCAAATCAGTCGCTGTTGCGCCTATGATGAAAATCGGCAAAACACAGAAATTTTGCAGCATAACATCAACGGCAAAATTACCCAAATGCACTTAAAATGGCATCAAAGTTATCATTAACACTTGAATTTATACCTTATGCAGAAATAGATGGATTAAGCACTGCTGAAAGAGTAAAGAAACTGCTAAAGATAGTCCTGCAAAATAAGATTGTTTTACTTCAAGGAAGATTAAAGGTAGAGGAAGAAGCACGACTTATAGAAGATACAATGGCGCTCGTAGGGAATATAAAGGGATTTAAAGGAATAGAACTTGCGGTTCTTTCGCCTAAAACAGAAAAGAACATGCCTATCGCCCTTAAAATGAAAAGGCAAATCGCAAGAATACTGATAGGCGAGCAGGATGCTGTTACAATAATAGGGCCTGCATCAATCGTAAGAGAAATCAAAAAAGACCCAAGCAAGATACAGTTGCTGCTTAATAAATAATCAAGATAGGGAAGGGGAGAGAGTATTTTAATAAAATGTCACACCAGTGCGTCCATTGCGGCAAGATTTACCCTACCGCATCAAAGGAATTACTGCAAGGATGCCCTTGCGGAAGCCATTTTTTCTACTTTGTAAAGGAGGAGCATTTGGAGAAGCTGAAAGAGGAAACATCCCAATTGACAAGCGATGACAAGGAGGATATGGAAAAGGATATAAGAGAACTTATTGGTGTAAAAGATGATGAGATAAAGCCCGTTGTTCTTGATTTTGAATCAATCCATATACCAGAGCCAGGCAAATTTGAAATTGATTTGGTTAATCTGCTGGGGAAAAAACCGCTTGTTTACAAATTTGAGGAAGGAAAATATGTCATAGATCTTGCCTCAAGTTTGGATTTTACGCACAAAAAGGAAAAGATTAAAAAATAACTTGTTTTCTTGTTATCCATGAAGAATAATTCTAAAATTTTGCAGCAGGTAATAAAAGAGACAAAACCATCTGAATCTGAAATAAGCGAGATTAATGCGGTTACTTACAAGTTTACAAAAATTCTTGAGTCCTGCCTCAGAAAACAGAGGATTTCTGCTGAACCATTTATAGGGGGCAGCATTGCTAAGAATACGATAATCAAAAAGAGAAGATATGACATTGATGTTTTTGTAAGGTTTGATTATGACAAGCACAAGAAAAATGAAAAAAAGCTGGGGGATATCCTTGAAAAACCCGCTCTTGAAGGATTTAAAAAGTTTAAGGAATCCAAGGATAACTCAGGGCTCAAATTTGAAAGGGTGCATGGTTCAAGGGATTACTTTAATATCTACTTTCATAATAAAAAGCTTGGAATGGACTTGATTATAGAAGTAGTGCCTACGCTTGAGATTAAGAAACCGCAGGATGCACTGAACATAACAGACCTTTCATTTTTTCATGTCAGACATGTTGTAAATGAGCTCAGGAAAAAAAGGCTGACAGACGATGTGATACTCGCAAAGGCATTCTGCTATGCAAATAAGTGTTACGGCGCAGAGAGCTACATTAAGGGATTTTCCGGATATGCAATAGAGCTTCTTGTTCTTCATTATGGGGGATTTGAGAAATTTATTAAAAAGGCGTCCTTATGGAAAGCAAAAGTCATAATTGACCCTGCAAAGAAATACAAGAAGGAAAATGAAATAATGACAAATCTTAATGAGGCAAAACTTCAGTCACCTGTAGTACTTGTTGACCCGACTTACTCGTTAAGAAATGTTTGTGCTGCCCTGAGTGATGAAACATTCGCAAGATTTGTTGGGGCATGCGGGCAGTTTGCCAGGAAGCCGGGGAAGGGGCTATTTGAGGAGCAAAGGATAAACAAAAAAGATTTGGTTAAAGATGCAAAAAGAAGAAATGCAAAGGTCGGCTTGCTGGAAATAACAACGAAAAAGGGCAAAGAAGACATCGCATATTCAAAGATTATCAAATTTTCTGATTTTATTGCCAGCCAAATGAAAAGGCATAATTTCAGCATCCTGAGAAAAGAAATTGAATTTTTAGGATTTAAGAATGGGGGTTATAGGGCAGTGTTTTATCTTATCTACAAAGAACCTTTGGCATATGAGGTTGTTGAAGGTCCTCCCTTATACCTCAAAGAGCACGCCGAAAGATTCAAGATGAAATACAAGAAGTGCTCTGTAAAAAAGGGAAGGCTATATTCAAGGGCAAAAAGGAGAATTCGCGACATAAAAGGATTGGTTGAGTGCATAAAGAGGGGGAATGAAATAAAGGATATGCAGATTTCAGGAATAGAGTTAATAAAATGAGGAAGGCAATAGGTGCAGGAAGTTTTTATCCTGCGAATGCAAAAGAACTAAAGCAGCAGATTAAGAATTCTTTTCTTGGGGAATTTGGGCCTAAAGAAATGCCAAGAAAAGGCAGCAAGAAGGTTTATGGGGCTATAGCCCCGCATGCTGGTTACATTTATTCTGGGCGGTGCGCTGCCTGGGCTTACAAGGCAATTGCAGAAGCAGAAAAAGCAGATACATTCATTATTCTTGGAACAAATCACACTGGCTATGCTGAATCTTGTTTTGCTGTTTCAACAGAAGATTTTGAAACTCCTTTAGGGATTGTGAGGAATGATAAAGAATTCTCCCAAGTTCTTTTAGAAGCTAAAAAAATGCGGTTTTCTATTGATGAAACCCAAGGCGATAAAATGGCCCATCAGCAGGAGCACAGCATTGAAGTTCAATTGCCTTTTCTGCAATTTATTTTCCAAGATAAATTCAAGATAGTTCCTGTTATATGCCAGATAGCATATGACAAAAGTTATGAAGATTTTGCAAAACTGATTGCTGGAACTGCAAAAAAGCTCAAAAGAAAAATCTGCATAATCGCCTCAAGCGATTTTACGCATTATGGTATTTCATACGGCTTTGTTCCCTTTGCCTCAGATGTCAAAAAGAATCTTTATGAGCTTGACAATAAGGCAATTGAGTTGATATCAAAATTCAAAACAAAGGAATTCTTGGATTATGCATGTAGAACAACAATCTGCGGGGCAGGAGCAATCGCTTCTGCAATGGAGATATGCAAAATGCTTGGAAGCGAAAAGGCAGAGTTGCTTAAGTATTATACTTCAGGTGATATAAGTGGAGACTATAATACTGCAGTTGGTTATGCCTCTATCCTGTTTAAGTAGAAATGGAAAAAAGAAAATTTATAAATCAAAAGAGGGTATTTAACTTATGGGATATGCATGGCTGATATTTTCGCTGTTGTCTGCGGTGACTGCCGCTCTTGTTGCTGTCTTTGGCAAGATAGGATTAAAGGGTGTTGACCCAAATACTGCAACTACAATAAGGGCAGTAATAATGGCTGTATTTCTTATATCAGTCATATTAATACAGGGGAAACTTAAGAATGTTAGTCCAATTTTTGCGAATCCAAATGCAATGACTTTTATAATATTAAGCGGGATTGCGGGCGCATTATCATGGCTTTTTTACTTTATGGCATTGACTTATGGGGATGCCTCAAAAGTTGCTTCAATAGACAGGTTAAGTGTTCTATTTGTGCTGATACTTGCAACGCTGTTTCTTGGAGAAAAATTTACATTGAGGAATACGCTTGGAATATCACTGATAACAATAGGCGCGATAATAATTGCGATGGAATAGAATTTTTCTATGGGAGGTTATTAAAAATTCATTTCGCTTCTTCACTCGTATATCTCTATATTCTCCCATACTATTCTTGCCTGTTTTTTTATTTCTTCCTTCATTTCATCAGTCTTTTTCTCAAGTCTTTCTTCCTTCTTTCTTTCGTCAATTATACTGCTCTGCATCTCTGAAATTTCAACATCTAGTTTTTTAATGGCATTTTCCATTTTCTTGACTTGTGTCTCTATTGGTTTTTCCTGCCATTTTTTCAGTTCAATTGATTTAAGCCTTAATTCCTTTAATCTGCCTGTATTGAATTCAGGTTTTGCTTCTCGTATAATAGTGGTAATGTTAAGGTCCTCGTCATTCTCCAAAGCAGCATTGAAATCTTCGGCATATTTGTTTAGGATTATGCTCTTTTTCCTGTCGTGATGGAATTGTTTCAACATTGCCTTAATATCAATCTCCTCCTTTATGCTAAAGATTTCTCTTTGCACTTTCTCTCTTTCATTCTTTAATTCTTCCCTTCCTTCAATGAATTCCGAGTATTCAGGGCTTTTCTTTGAATCTTCAAGGCTTCGTTCTGTTCTTCCCTTCTGCTCTTCAAGATCTTTCAGATTTTGCTCAAGACTCTTAATGGAATTTTCAATTTGGGCCTCATTATCTTCTTCATTCTTAAACTCCAATAAAAGATTTTTCAGAATATCTGTTCTCTTTTCTGTTTCAAATGCCTCCTGGTCTTCAGATATTATCCTGTCTACATCCTTAGCGAAATTTTTTATTGAATTAACAACATCCTCTAATTCCTTCCCAATCAGAATCGTGGCTTTCTGAAAGCTGTTTATTGACCTTTTTTTGAAATTCTCAGAAATGATATTTATCTTTTCAAGGTAATCGCTATCAGAGGGATTAAGATTTCCAAGCTCTTCCCTAAGGTTCTGGAGATGGAAGATATACGCCTTAAGATTTTCAGTGACAATAAACTTTATTCTTTCATAATCCTTCCTTTCTCTCAAGTCTATGCTCTTAAGCATTTTTATATGCTCCTCAAGTTCTGTATTCAACTGCACGATTCTTTGCCTTATCTGCTCTTTTATGCTCTTGATTCTCCTCTTGGCATCTTGAATCTCTGCATCAACCTCTAAGTTAAGATTCTGGAATTTTAGTTTCCTTGTTTCTCTTTTGGTTCTGAAAAAGTCAAGCCATGACATAGGCAAAGAAGGAAAAGCAGGGTATTAAAGTTTTTGAATGTTAAAATTTGTTAAAGAAGAACGTATGCTCCCGACGGGACTCGAACCCGTGTCGCAGGCGTTCTCCTATTGTAGTTCTTTCTACTTCCTAGAGCTCTTTCTTTCTAAGAAAGAACTGTAGTCGAGAGGCCCGCATACTTGGCCGCTATACGACGGGAGCTCGAAAGATTAACAAAAAACAGGGTTAAAAATCTTGTGCTATCTCTCCTTTCTGGTGCCATCGGGAAATATAAGAGTTGAGGGTGTTCCGTCGAGCTTGCCTCCGTCTATCACCAAATCCACCCTGTTTAGAATTGTCTGGGGAATATCCCTTATTTCTGAAGCAGGAGGCTTTCCTGAAATATTTGCCGAAGTTGTTATAAATGGCGCTCCTGCCCTTTTTATTACTTCTGTGAAAGGATGCTTAGGAATTCTTATTCCTATTGTTTTTTCAGCAGAGAGATGCTGGAGATAAGAGCTATCCTTCTTTTCAAGGATCAATGTGTATTTGCCTGGAAGGTATTGGCTGATGAATTCTAAATTTGTATTGAAATGATTAAGAACCCATTCCTCAGAAGGTGCAATAACTGAGAATGGCTTGTTGTCTCTGCCTTTAATCTCTCTTATTTTTTCAACTGCATCTGGGATTAATGCGTTGCACCCAATCCCGTAGACAGTGTCAGTAGGATAAACAAAAATCTTGCCTTCAATAATCTCTTTTGATAATTTGTTCTGCAGCTCCTGTTTGCTCATAATTTCAGATATGGAAAATAGCCGTCTCATAATACCTTAAAGAGACTATATATTCTTAAATGTTTTTTCGTGATGTATTTATCCAATTGCGATATGTTATGATGATGCTGATTTAGGATATAAAAATATTTAACTAAGATTACGAAGCTAATAGAGATGCCGGAGAGATGCCCCACCTGTGAACATGAGCTAGAGGGAATATTGGACTTCCCAAGAGTTCTTGTTGTGCAGTTTAACAGGACTAAGTTTCCTGATTTGATAGGCTCTAACTTTGGTGATTTCTATGAGGATAACCCAGAGGATATCAAGAGATTAAAGGAATTTACTTCCTCTGAGCTTGCTGAAAAACTTAAGAATTCTTCAGGAGAAAAAATACCATTTAAAAGCTTCATATTTTACAAAGACCAGAATGACGGCAAAACAGGCTATTGGTGCTTGGCAAATATCACTGATTCTGTTAACAGGATACTCCAATTGCCGCAAGTGGAAGGTTATCTCAAGGGATTGGAAGAGTCAGTCGGCAAGGAGATTTTACGAGACAAGATACTAATACCGAATATAAAAGATGCCAAATTAAATCTTTATTTGCAGAAAAGAGGGGATAATGAGTATGCTGTCAATCTTTTTGGAGATTATATGGACTGTTTTCATGGGTCACATGAGGTGGCACTAGTCAATAAAGACATTGCCACGATTAAGTATGAAGGAAGATTAAATAACTAATTCCAAGCTTAATGATATTTAATAAAACCTTTCGCAATAAATAATAAAATCCCAGAACTGGGGCCAGCTCTTGTTTACGGCATTCCTGTCCTTTATATAAACTGGCTCGTGCCTTGATTTTTGCCTCATAAATATTGCCTGAATAGCCCTGTGGTCTTTTGAATCTATAATGTCTCTTCTATCTGCTGTCCTAATGACATCTTCCATATGCTTAATGCGATTGCTTTCGTGCCCGCATAAGCTAGGCCATTTCTGCTTCGCCTCTTCTTTTGTTATAAGATTAAATGCCCTTGCAAAGCAGTAATCCTCTGAATGTTCTGGAATGAAACTTGTTCTTCCTTTCTTTAGCAGTTCGATATAAGCAGTTGCCTGCTTGTATATTGTTTCATCTTCTCTGGGAAGCCAGCATAATCCTGCACTTCTTCTCTCCTTCCAGTGATAAACTGCCTCATATGTTAATTGCAGCTTGTAGGGGGGATTTTTGACACAATCTTCATTGCCTAACAAGACAGAGGCACTTGCCCATTGCGAAGTCCCGTTATCCAAAGCAAGAAGTTTTTCAAGAGGCCATTTAATAATTTCTGGATTATTGCATATCTTCCTTTCTTTTAATGTTCCTCTCAAAATAAATTTCCTGTCTTTGTTGAGTTTCCACGAGGCAAATTTCAAAAATCTGTATAATGTGGCTGACTCTCCAACATCAAGAGGCTCATCAGATTTCCACGCATTAGCACATCTGTAAAGCGCCTGCAAATCCTCGCTCAAAATCCTTTGTTCGCGAAGAAATTCTGTTATGTCATCGTCGTCGTTTATTATATCCAGGACTCCAAGACGCATCATCCAAGATTTGTCTAGTGGAATATACTTGGAAATAGTGCTTTTTCTCTCCCCTGCCATTTTGCTAAAAAATAAATAGCCCCGACAGGATTCGGACCTGTGTCAACTGGGTTCTTTAGCTCTTTTCTTCCCAGGGGTTCTTTACCTCGGTAAAGAAGGCCTCCAGAGCCAGTTATCCTTGACCGCTAGACTACAGGGCTATGCTCTAATCTTGAATTTGAGATATAAAAAGCTTATTATTAAAGGATATTGCGAAAAAAATATAAAGGGCAGAAGCTACCCTTGGATATGAGAATAATGCTAATAATCATAATCCTAATGATAGCAGCAGCTGTTTTCATAATACACGAGCAACAGACAGATTTCAAGACAATGAAGGGCATTTCTGAATTCGGCAAGACATACTTTAAATGGATGGGAATGGTTATAGGAAATGTTAAGGACATAACGCTGTCTGCCGCAAAGATGAAGTGGATTCCGCAGGCAAAATAGCGGGAAAGGTTTATAAAACAAATATCTATTTCTTTAACAAATGCCTCAGTAGCTTAGTTGGTAAAGCACGGCCTTGGTAAGGCCGGGAGCGTGGGTTCAAGTCCCATCTGAGGCTTTGACTAACAATTGTGAGTATATCTAATTGGGCAAAGCTGATAAAAGGATTTTATCAAAAAATTCCTGTTGGAATTCCATGAAAATTTTATGATTTTCAGGGCATAGGAAATTAGAAATCTCCTCTGTTAGGATGCTCAGAAATGCAAAAGAGAGCAAGCATTTCTGACACAACAAAAAGGTTTAAAAGATTGAATTTGTAGATAGGATAAACAAAAGATGGCAAAGGAAAGAAAACTTGAATTCGGCTTGAGCACACTGAAAAAGAATTATGAAAAAGAGAAGGAAAAACACAAACTTCCGACATTCCAGCAGCTTAACGAGGAATTTGAGATTGAGAGGGTAGCAGACCACGAGACAGATATGCTATTAAGAGAGATAAGAAAGGCAATAACAGAAAAGGCGGTTGCATTTTTAAGATTTCTTGAACTTGTATTGAACCCTACTAATGCGCCATTCTTTATGTTTGCGATACTGAAAAACTTAACGCCTTCTGACAAGAAGCTTATAGAGGAGATATACCAAAAGCTGTGCGAGTTTGAGATAAAGGCGATTTCATTGGACATGGATTATAACGAGAAGGCAGAGGCAGAGTTTATAAAGTATGCCTCAAAGCAATGGCAAAGCATGCATCCTGAAATGAAGGAACTTGGAGAGGTAATAAGCAAGGCATGGCACGCCTCTTCAGAGAAAAAGGAAAGGAATTATTTCGGTTAGGAGCTTATTTCTTCAAATTATCTATTCCAAGTATCAATTTGCTCTCTAAGGACATTTTATTTACACTTTCTATCATTTTTTTCCTATCCAATCCTTTCAAATCCTTGATAGAATAGAAAGTTTTTATTTCCCCAAAAGAGCAGAGCTGGATAGTTAGCTCTCTGTGAGGGTGGATACTCTTACGGTGCAATTTAAGGTATGTTTTAATATCAGAATCATTTATGGATTTATTTAAATCAAGAATATCAATTGATATGCCCTCAGTTTGATATGCCAACCCTTCCGCATTAGATTTTACTTTATCAGTATAATTAAAGAAGTCTGAGATATCTTTGAATGGTTCTACCTTGTAAACCTCAACAAAATCATGCGGTTTGCCCCCATCTAGATAGATGCTTCTATTTGTATCTATTTCAATCTCTCTTGTTTCTGCAAACTCCTTTAGAGATTTATCTAATAGGACTCCACCAAATGCTCCTCCACTTCCTCCCATCTTACTCTCCAATCCTCAAAAACAGCTGAAGTATTTATCTGTTATGTTTAGTCGGTATATCTTATTCGTACTCTTTTTCCATACTTTTTTGCATAATCCTTCTCAATCAGATTTCCAAGTCTTTTTGCTGTATCTAGGTAAGCATTCTCTTTAACATCTATAGTCACCACTCCTGTACCATCAATTATTTCCAGCACATCCAGTGTTGGAGCTATAGTAGATAATAAATAATGATCCTTATCTGAGGGAATGGGATATGATTTTCTTAAGAGAGTTTTATCTAATATATCTGATAATCCTTTTTGTCTTTCTCTTGTATGTTCTTTTTCTAATCGTCTATTTATTAATTCTACCATTTCTCAAAAACCTCTAGAACAAGCTGAGGTAAGCTATCACCTCTTGATTTTATTGTATCTGCTTGTTTATAAACTTAATGCAAAACATCAAAGTCAAATTCCAGTACAGAAACAGGCATCTCGAGATTCCAAGAGGAGATAACTTTAGGATGAATTTCTCCTATAACTCCTGCTTTGGCGTTGTTTATGATTATGCTTCCTGCCCTTCCCTCAATAAAGCTCTGGTGCTGCACTTCTTTTATGCTGTGCTTTACATTGAGACTTTTCATGAGATAGTCAAGAATCTGCTTCATTTCAGTAAAATTAACCCTTGAATGCGTTATCGCAATAATGAGCTTGTCCTTTGTCTTTTCCTTCTTCAAGTCATAGCATTCGCCAATCTCAAATATTCTTTGCGGGAATTCCTTTTTTGTGTTCTGGCTCAAGAATTCAAGCACAGAGGGAATAAGGGAATTTCTTACGCAAGAGTAATTTTTAGATATAGGGTTTGAAATCTCTATTGCATCCCCATTTTCAAGATGCATCCTATTTGAGAGATTATTCTTGCTCGTCAATGTGAATGTTGCAATCTCCTGCATATTCAATCCGACAAGCATTTCAGTTATTCTCTGTTTTAATTGCACTAATTCTGCTGGCTTTCCTATTGTAGCAATCCTCGCCTCTTCAGGAGCAAGTTTATTATAGCCATATGAAATTGCTATGTCCTCAATTATATCCCTCCCATCCATAATGTCCTGCCTGTAAGGAAGATAACTGCACAATATCCTGTTTCCTTCCTGCTTCGCATCAAATCTTGCCCTCTTCAATAACTCGCATATCTGCTTCGCATTAAGTTCAAGCCCTATAATCTTGTTGCAGTAATCTATGCCTACCGAAAATGACTTTGGTGATAACTCGGGCGTTATAATCTTGTTATTGGTATGAATTAAAACCTGCTCAATTTTCCCCCCTCTTTCAGCCAATGCAGACACCATAATATTTAATACAGGAACAATAAACTGATAGCTGAAGCCAGTAACCTCAACAAAAACATTTTTTGTTTTCTCTGTAACCTTTCCTGTGAGATTCGAGTTTATTATTGGAGGCATGCTCAAAACCTCATTTGCAGAATCAATCAGAATAGGATACTCCTTGCAGTTCGCAAGAAGATGAGCATATTGCCTGCCCTTTTCATGCTTTTGAAGTATCTCATTCAATGTTAATTGCACATTCATGTCAAGAGGGACAAATTTCAGTTCATTTGGCTTGAATGCCGTGTATCTTATCGGCCACTTTATCCTGTCAAAATCATAAATTCCTAAAGCAGCTTCCTTTCTTTTTAACCCGAAATTCTCGCAGAGCTTTTCTTGCAATTGTATAATCTGGTTTATTGATGGCTCATTAAGCTTCAGGTTTTTCACAACTGCGCAGACAACCAAAGGCCTTGCCTTCATAACCTTGCTTTCTACCTTTAATGTGTAAGATGATTTTGATACAGTGTATTTTGGCAAGCCAGTTTCTTTGCCTAACTGCCCCCTTATTACTCTTGCGATTCCCTCACTGCTCCATAAATCAGGCCTGTTGATATCGCCCGCCTCAATTTTAAGAATATCTCCAGATTCTGATTCAAGAGTTGCCTTTGCAAAACTTAATAGTTCTGATAATTCGTTAGTGTTAAGATTCTTTCCAATTAATGCGCACAAGTCCCTTTTTGAAACCTCAATGACAGGCATTTTAAGCTAACGCCAGTCCAACTGGCTGATACCTCCTCTCTTTGATTTTATCTCTGCTATATGCTAATTGCATTAACTTTTTGCCTAAGAATGGCACTTCAATAATTGTGTCCATTTCCCCATTTTCAAAGTGAATTATGTGGCGACTCAAAAAATTATTATCCCTAATTTCAGCAAATCTTTTGTAGCCCAAGTTGTTGTTGCTTCCAGGAATTAGATACCCAAAATCTGTAACAATAAAATCCCCCAGATAATCGTTTATTTCCCATAAGTCGTCATCATCTATTGAATCTAAAGGGAAATCTTTTTTTAATGTGATTTCAAGATTGAAAAATTCTTTTCCTTTGATTTTATGCCTCATTGAATATTGTAGAGTGTCTATTATTGTTTTTGTCATTTTGAGCCCCGCAAAAAGTCAATATCATAACTGAACAACTGTCTTATGTCCTCTATTCCAAGTTTATACATTGCTAACCTGTCTATACCGAGCCCCCACGCCAATACAGTAATATCTTTTCCCAACAATGGCATTGTAACTTCCCTTCTAAAAATCCCTGCTCCACCTAATTCAATCCAGCCGAACTTGGGATGCTTTGCGTGCAATTCAACAGAAGGTTCAGTGAATGGAAAATAATGCGGCACAAATTTTATTTCTTTTATATTGCCAATCTCCTCTGCGAATAGTTTTAGAACATAAAATAAATTTCTTAATGTCAGGTTTTCCTGAACGATTATGCCCTCAACCTGATTAAATTCTGAAAGATGCTTTGCGTCAATAACATCTGGGCGGTAGCATCTTGTTATAGCAAAATACTTGCCTGGAATTTTTGCCTTGGGCAATTGCCTTGCGCTTAAAACTGTTCCCTGGGGGCGCAATATCAATCTTAAAGCATTCTGCAACTGCCACTTGTAATGCCAGGATTTTTCGTGCTGCTGCCTCACCCTTTCAATTATTTTTTTGTCAATCTCAACATTTAATTTATTCGTGATATAATATGTTGATGTCCATTCCCTCGCAACATGGAATTGCGGTTGGAATAATGCATCATAATTCCAGAATTCACTCTCAACCAAACTGCCCGTCATCTCCTCAAATCCAAGAACAACAAGTTTTTCCCTTACTTCCTGCAAAAAGGAAAGATACGGCTGTCTCTTGCCACCAAAAATTCTCGGCACAGGGCTCACAATATCATATTTTCTGAACTGCTTTCCCTTCCAAGATGTCTTTTTTAGCATTTCAGGAGTCAATTGCTCAATATAACTCAATTTGCTGAAATCCTCCTTCATAACTCTCTTGCCTGTCTCTGTAACCTCAAAATTTATGTCTTTTATTTCCTCAATCATTATTATATCCTTGCGGTTCTTCAACTGTTCAAGTGAATATTTTTGCTCTGGGCTTAATTTCTCTAATGGAAGTGGAAGTGACTCAAGAAAGTGTTCTTCAAGCATCTTTTTGCTTATCTCGTCTTTTTTTGCCTGAAGGATTAATTTTCCGTTTTCCAAAGAGGCAAGCGCCTTTCTTTTCAATACGCCAATTGCAGCCTTTAATTCATTCTCGCTTAATCCTGTTTTTTTTGCATCTTCCAGGCTTAATGAGATTTTTTCTGCAAGAATATTCAATAACCTCCTTTCAGGCAGCCCCTGCTTGATGTAAAGCATTCCATTAGTGCCTAAAATAACATCCTTTCTTGTAGCATAGTTCAGTTTCACTATGCCCTTGTTTGCAAGAAATTCCAGAGCCCTCAATACAACAGTCCTGTCCTCCTTTGACTTTTCCATCAGTTCATCAACATTCCTGCACGAGAGAAAAGGCAGGATTTTTCTTTCAGTTGGGCTTAATGACTTTATAATTTCCTCAATACCTTCCATAGCCATTATTGAGGGCAAAGAGTTTTAAAAACCTTTTGAAAAAATTAAAGAAATGAGGTGAAATCGCCCCTCACTGACTGCTGGAAGTGAAGGTTTTCCGCCAAGGAATGTGCCCCGCTTTCTTTGGAATCTTGGCGTTTTTTAATAAGAGGGGTTATCATTTTTATTAATCTTAATGAATTATCCCTCAAGTGGGGATGATGACATATTTCATCTGACACTTGGTTAAGAAGGCATCTTGCGCCCTCAAGAAGCTCTTTTGCGGACTTATACTTTTTATCACAAATCTTTTTATAGAATTCCTTAATCTCGTCTTCTCCATGTGGGGCTTTTGCATAGTCAGTCGCTTCTTGTTCAAATTCTTTCAGGAAGTTTCTTTCTTCTGCATTAAGATTAAAGGACTTTAAAGAACATCTTGACTTCTTGAGAAAATAATAAAGGGACTTATAATCAACCATTTTCATTATTATGCTGATATTTTATCCTCGTGCTTCTGAGCATAAATGCATTTTGGCATCTGTGAGTACTTTTCTAAGTCCTCTTTAGTTAGTAAATGTATATCTTTTGGCTTGTCTTTCGGCTCGCAGCATATATTATACATGTGAGATGCCTCTTTAGACATCTCTGGTTGGTATATCAAAAGTTCAATATAACTAGGGCAAGCAACATTTCTCGTGCCATCATTCTTATTAGTCGTAATAGTTGCAGGCACTTTTCGCTTATCTGCAAGTGGACCGCCGCAGGAAAAATGCCCCACATCAAATCTTGGAATGGCTTCTTTAAATTTCGCGATGATTTCTTCAAGATTCTTTATTTCTATCTCTAATTTCATTTTACTCTTTTGAAATGGATTTTATTTGGCTTCCCTTGCCCTTACAATATTCCTGTATTTTGACAAGAGGGGTATTCTCCATCCATAAACCCTGAAATCATAGGTTTTTCCCTTTTCAAGCTTTCCGTATAAATCAGAAGAATTAAATTTCAATTCTATCCATGAGTCAGTATTTTCAAAAACGCCTTTATCTGTAAAAATGAGGTATTTATCCTTGTTGCTGTATCTCTTGACTTCCTTATCCTCTACTCTGGCTGTAATTGTGTCTCTTGAGAAATGAGGCAGGTTAAATGTTGCAAGAATAGTTGCAGATAGTCCAATAGCAGCTCCGGTAATTGCTATTTTCTGAAAAAATCTTGAAGTTTCGGTATTCTCGTGCAATTTGTCTGTTATGCTCATTTTCCATCCTATTTTTTGGTTGATTCGCCCAAGTAACCTAAAATTATATGCTCTGGTGTTACTTCTATAACCTTGAATTTTTCATCACAAAACTCAATTTCTTTTGAATCTGAAGGGTAATAAGTATTTACTGCTTCCCTAGACAAAAAGGAAATCGAAAATGTTTTTTCATTATTCATGCCATTATATACTATAGCCCTATTATATACCACACCATAGTCACTTACCTTTATCTTTGTTGTTCTCGGCTCTTGTTTGTTTGTAGTTGTAATTCCCCTTTCACAACCTGTAAGCCCTAATGTTAAAACTAACGCACCAATTCCAAATGCCTTTTGTAATCTTCTTGTTGCCATTTTTTATTTACTTCTTTTTTCTGACAGGAATGCCATAACCCACTTTAATATGGTCCCCAGTATCAAGAAAATATCTTATAAGAGCGGTTACATTATCTTTTTTCTCAAGATTATAAGCATCTAAATCATTAGAAGCTATAAATTTCTCTAACTTTCCCGTGTCTACAATTTCGTATTTGCAACCCTTTAGTCTTTCATATTCTTCCAAACTGCCTGGGAATAATTCTAACGCCATTTTTCTTTTTATTTTTTATTTAACAGAATTATCAAACAACTGCTTCAATGCAGATGTAAAGAAGGGTGAGTTAATCCATACTCCTGTTTCCTCCTCGTGCTTGTCACTTAATGCAAATAATGTCTGCTTGCTGTCCACAATGCATAACCTTGCATTCAGGTTTGTCGGCCTGATTAACTTCCTGTATTCTGCCAGACTTTCTATATCTTCGGGCTTTGCATTCACTGCAACCTTTATGTCAACGCCCTTCCCCTGCAGCTTGTCAAATAACGGCTTCAAGAACTTGCTTTCCTTTCTTAATGCATTTACTGTTGTAACAAGCACAACATGCTCCTTCGCCTTTCCTATCATATCCCTTATCTGGGCATCAAAATTGCCCCTGCCCTTTACTGCCCCGCTTAATTCAGGTATATTTATCGGCTCAATGCCCTGCTTGTACAAAATCTCCAGTTCAGTATATTCAGTTGTGTCCTTTAAGCCGTTCAATGCCTTCATTTTTTCATCCACTTCAACTGAGGCGTTATTTTTTAATCTCTCAATGACAGAAGAGGGATGAACTGCTATATACTTAAGCGGCTTGTCAAGCTTCTCTATAACAAAGCCCTGTTTTGCAAGCGACTCAAGAACATCATATGTCCTGCTTCTCGGAACATCAGATATCTCTGCTATCTCTCCTGCACTCGCAACTCCCTTTGAAAGCAATGCAGTCCATACTTTGGCTTCATAAATATTCAATCCGAAATAATGCCTTATCTTCCTTAAAAGTTCTGGTTTTATTATCATTTTATCTCCTCCAGTCTTGCAATCCTGAAACCTGGAAAATACCCTCCCTGTTTTTCAAATGAGCAAAAGCTATATTTTGGCTTTGAATCTACTTTTATTTCTCCATTTATCTTAATGGTATCACCAAAAATCCTGTTTCTTATTTTACAATTATCCTTTAGTCGCACTCTGTTTGCCTCAACTTCTATATTTCTATGCAAAAAGAAATCCTCTCTCAGTTTGTCTGCTTCAAGGACGCTTCCTTTCTTGTTTCCTACAATAAGGTTTTCTACGCTCCCTTTGCCATCTTCAACATAAAGCATAACAGCAGAATCTGTGAAATACAAATTATCAAACATATCAACATATCCCTTTATTTGTGTTAGTTCTGGTATCAATTTTATTTTTGTTTTTTCCATTTTAATATGTCTCCCTTAGCCCTTGTCTGCCCTAATTTTGTTATTATTTAAGGGTAACAACTATTTATAAACCTTTTGGTTGAAAATCGGCTAAGAAGGTTTATAAAGCTTTTTTCCCTCGACAGAAGAAGGAGTTAAAAAAGGTGAAGCACGCATTGAATGTAACGATATTCCTTCTTGGGATGTTTTTGGTAACGCAGCTTTTGGGGCTTGCAGTAATCAATGCATACTCCCCAAGAACAGAAATAGCAGTTAACCAAACAACAGGGCAACAGGAAGCAGTTAATGTAACTCCTCAACTGCCATATGGAATGCAGCCGCCCGAAATGAAGCCAGAAGTTTCGTTCATTTCAATAATATTCTCTATATTTTTAGCAACTGCCCTTATCTTAATTATAAGAAGGTTCAAGATAAACATCCTGTTAAGGATATGGTTTTTTTCGGTTGTTGTGCTTTCAATAGGGATAACGATTAATGCATTTATTTCAAGATTTTTGCAGGGCCCTGTCCAGATGCTTGCGTTGGTTGTTGCGCTTCCTCTAGCATTTTATAAGGTATTCCAAAGGAACATATGGGTTCACAATATCACAGAACTGCTTGTGTACCCGGGCATAGCAGCAGTTTTTGTGCCAATACTAAATGTATGGACTACCATTGCATTGCTATTAATTATAGCAATATATGATGTATATGCTGTATGGCACGCAAAATTCATGCAGAAGATGGCAAAATACCAGATTCAGCAGCTCAAGGTTTTTACTGGATTCTTTATTCCTTATGTTGCAAAGAAAGACAGGGCGAGGATAGAAAGGCTAAAGCACGCAAAATTAAGCCAAACTGAAAGGATAAGGAAACTGAAAAAATTAAGGATAAAAGTCAATCTCGCTATGCTTGGAGGAGGAGATGTCTCATTCCCCCTGATTTTTGCGGGCGTATTATTAAGGGCATATGGGATTATGCCTGCATTGCTAATATCTCTTATATCAACACTTGCGTTGGCATTGCTTTTCCTCCTCGCAAAGAAGGGCAAGTTTTATCCTGCAATGCTTTTCTTAACACCAGCATGCATTATTGGATGGGTTATTGGAGTTCTAATTGGATAAAAATTATTGAAATTAAATATGTTTAATATAGAATTCCTATGAGGATTGATTTTATCTGACTGAATCTTATTTTTCCATCTGTTTGTTCTGTGCTGTCTCCTTTTGCTATGGCATACCACCCTTTCTCGTCAGTACCAATTTCTATAACCCTATGGACAATAAGAATATTATCTTTTTCATATGTTATTATATCCCCTACTTTTATTTCTGCTGACGATTTCGGCACAATGTTTATGCCTTTTGTATTCTCTGTTATTACAGGAATCATGCTGCTCGTGTTTGCATATCTGCTTATTGATGGATTGCTTATGCTTATTACAATCCTGTCCTGTTCAATATCAATCTGGCTTAAATTAACCCTCTCGGCATTTTCGGGGATAATATTATTCTCCTTGATTACAAAGGGGTTTGTGAAAGGAATTAAAAGTAAAATCGATACTGCTATAAGTATTAATGCCAAAAACAAAAATCTTCTCATTTCCTCTTTTCTGCCTTCTTTAGTCCCCTTTTAATTTAATGTCAGAAATTTGCTAATTTCTGATCATCCAGAAATCCAATAGGATTTCTTGACTTTAGAGTTACTACAACTTTAAATATATTTATGTTTAAAGAAATATAATATTGATTAGAATAATTCCTATTTCTGCTTGGCTGCTCTTAAGCTTCATTGGGCAATCTTTTTGTTTCGTTGTAAACCCTAGCCATATAACTCTTAAATTTCTCTATGACTTCATAATTTTTTTTGTTATCTAATTCCTTTAGAGATTTGGCAGTTTTGCTTAATTCATTCAAGTCTATCTCCCCATTGTCTATTATTCTTTTTAAAGGAACAAGCTGGAATGTGTATAATGTTTTATACTCCTCTAGATTATGGATACCATCAAACGTTTTTTCTGCCATCTCCTTCACGAGTTTAACTATCTTATCTTTTTTCAATTCCTGTTCTGTTCTGATTTTTGCTTCTGTTGTGCGTTCAATCATAATCTTGCTAAATTTATCAAGAGTTAAATCATACTTCTTGATTATGCTGTCTCTTCCTTCTGCCTCTCTTTCTTTGTCTTGTTCTTGGATTTTTTCATATTCCTTCAATATCTGGGGAGGCACTATATACCTCAAGTTTACAAACAATCTTCTTTTTTCCATCTCCTTGTACAATTCGGGGTCTTTTTTTACAAGCTTCTTCATACTTTTCATATCCAATGGCAAAGGATAGGTGGAAGAATAAATAGCAATAATCTCCTCATCACTAATAGATTCTAAATTATTACTCATTTCCCCACGTCTTTTTGTATTGTTCTCTCTAATACAGTACAAATTCGATAAACTTATAAAAGTTATGCAAGAATTTTCTATGTATGCCTTTACTTCTACTTGACTGCTTCAAGAAATCTTGAGCCTTGATGTTTCTTCTTGACCTTAATTTAAGCTAATAATACCTTATTCTAATACAAGGGTATTGAGTTTTTAAAGCTTGCTCTAATGCCTTTATTAAGAGGGTGTTAAGAGCCCCTTTTTAGCAAAACTAAGCCAGCAACAAAAACCCCGTCGAGAAAATTCAAAACAAATAGGTTTTATTAAGAGCTCATTTAAGGGGTGTTAGGAGTTGTTAAGAGGTTTGTTAGAAAATTTTGCTAAGCAACTTGATGTGCAACAACCTTCTTTTTAGGCATAATTATTGCATCAAAAATCTCAACCAACTTTCCCACAAAATTATTTTCTAAGTCTAGCTTGTATAACTTGGCATTTCCTATTTGCCTTGTTGGTATTATAATCTTGGCTTTTATTAAGTCATTCCAAATCCTGAATAAGGTAGTTCTTCCTATCTCTGCACCTTCTGCAATGTCGCTTATGCTGTAATCTAGTTCCCTTCCTTCCAAAAGGAACTCCAATACCCTTACTTTCGGAGTATCTCCAAATACTTTTCTAAATAAAGTTTCCATGCTTATCATAAAAGATATGTATTTATAAATGTTTCTATTTTGGAACGCTATTGTTCCATTTAAATCAGAAAGGTTTTAATAGCCTGAGTTTTATAATCTGTCATGGATTTAAAAGATGCTATTATGAAACGATTTCTTAGAAAATTGCTTAATCTGAATATTTGGGGTGGCAGACACACAGAAATTAAAAATTTACAAAAATCTTTGCCAGATAATCTACGAGGGAGTAAAGAAGCTAAAGGAGCTATGAAGGAACTAATCGAAAGAGGATTTATAACTATGAAAATATCCACTGGAGAAAAGCATGTTTCTCTCAATAGCCACAAACAAAAAGAGATTTATGATTTTTTAGAAACTTAAACTCTACAAAAACCCTATAGAGTCTCCTTCCTCATAAAATTGCTATAAGAAGCAGTCTTTTTCTCTATTCTTTTTTGCTTTCTTTCGATGTTACTTTAATCTTATCGTTTCAAGATTTCTCGGGGCAGAGGTTTCAACCCTATGAAGCTGATATAATGAAGATGCCAAGTCAAGGCATTTTGACTGCTCGCCGTGATTTATTATCACCCTTTTGGGCGCTGGCTGGAGATTATTGATAAATGCAAGCAGCTGGTTTCTTCCTGAATGGGCAGTCAGTCCGTCAATTGTTGTAACTTCCATATTCACTTTTGCGATTTCCTCGTGGTTTTCAACCTGATACTTCACTTCCTTTATTCCTTCTTGAACTTGGCGTCCTAAGCTTCCTATTCCCTGGTAACAGACAAATATTATGTTATTATTTTTTGAGCCCGCAAATTCCTTGAAATACTCAACTGATGCCCCTCCCACAAGCATGCCTGATGTTGCAAGAACAACACAGGGTCCGCCTTCAAAAACCTGCTGTCTTTCCTGTGTTGAGCCAACCCTCTTGAATATCTCTGAAGAAAATGGGTTATTGTCTGCGAATATTTGTGCTTTAACAACATTGCTCAAGAAATTTGGATATGCAGTATGAATTGCAGTTATGTCCCATATCATCCCGTCAATATAAACAGGAATATTCGGCAGAACGCCGGAGTTAATTGCCTGCTCAATTATAAGCATTGTCTCCTGGCTTCTTCCCAACCCGAGTTCAGGAATAAGAACCTTGCCCTTTCTCTCAATTGTTTTCTTTATTGCGTTTATCAGCATGTCCTCTGCATCCTTTCTTGGGGGAAGGATGTCATTCTTGCTTCCATAAGTTGATTCAATTATAACTGATTCTAATCTTGGGAATAATGTTTCTGCTGGCTCTAATAATCTTGTCTTGCCAAATTTCATGTCAGCAGAGTAAAGCATGTTATGCAAGCCATTCCCGATATTCAGATGAATCATTGCACTGCCTAATGCATGCCCTGCATTGTAAAATGTCAATCTTACATCTGGAGTGATGTCAGTAACCTCATTATACTCAAGGCAGATGCTGTGCTTCACCATTTCTTTTATGTCATCAGTAGAGAATAATGGCTGCACTGCCTTCTTGTATGCAACGCCGATATAATCAAGCGCAAGCAATGATGAAATGTCTCTCGTAGGCAATGTCATATAGCACGGTCCTCTATAACCCATCTTATACAGCCAAGGAACCATCCCAGAATGGTCAAGATGTGCGTGAGATAATAATATTGCGTCAATCTCTTTTATGTCACATTCGCTTACATCAAGATAAGGGAATTTATCCTGGTTCTTTTGCGCTGCAACATCTATGCCGCAGTCAAGGATTATCTTTGATTCAGGCGTGCTTAATAACAGGCAACTTCTCCCAACCTGCCTGCCGCTTCCCAAAAATGTAATCCTAACCCACTCGTCAATCTTCTCGGGATTCCATTCCTTATAGATATTTTTTCCTATAGAATTAAGAAATTTTTTCCTGTAATTGTTGTTAAGGTAAAGAACATTCCTTATGTTCTCTGTAATCTGGCTTCTTATTGCAGGGCTTCTCTGTATTTGGGGAAGCCAGAATGTCTTTTTTCTTATTTCCCTTAGTATCTCGCCACCCTTGCCTATCGCCATTCCAGGCTTCTTCGCCTCAATTATCACTATGCTTCTCTGCATATCAAATATTATGTCTGTTATCTCTGCCTCTGCTGGCACAATCTCGCGGATAAATTTCTCTGTCTTTTCCTTGTCAAGAAGGGCTGACTCATCTGCCCTCAGTTCAACCCTCTTCTTTATCCTGTTGACAATCGCCTTGATTTTTTCCTCTGAATCAAGAAAGAATTCCTTGTCATTTGTATAAAGGACGATATTTGCCCCTTCAAATGACGCATTTCCTATTACATCAGGCAATTCCTTCAATATGCTGCTTATTATGTCTGCCATTTTTAATATAAAAATCAGATTCTTAGGATACTCTTTGTTGTATCTTGCATTTTTCAGAATTTACAAAATTGCTTGAGAATGTTTGATTGTTTTATTTAGCTAAAACTTTTTCCTCTCTTTCTTCCAAGCCATTCTTGTCTATTACGACTAAATCTATTCCGTCGCCTGTGCCCGCATCCCTCTTTATCGCTGTCCTCAATACCTTTAATGCAAGCTCAGCGCCCTGACTTACTGTAATGTTTGGGTTCCATTCATTCTCAAGTATCCCATAAGCCATTATAGAACCATAAGAGCCAGAGGTTATGTAATCATCATGCTCTGAAACTGTTCCGTCAAATGCAACCTCATACAACCCAAAGCCATTCGCGTCTCTCCCGCCAATAAGGAAATGGACTATTCCAGGAATGGTTGAAAACTGCCTTATGTTCTGGTAGGCAATAGAGCCAAAGAGGTTTGCTGCTTCCTTGACAGTAGTTGATGATTTTGTCCTCAATTCCTTTAATCTTAACTGCGCCTTGACAATCTTGAGCATCATCTGGATGTCTGAAACCAAGCCAGCGGTAGTAACAACAATATCATCAGATATCTTGAATATCTTCTTCATCTTCTTGCTCGCTATAAAATAACTCTCGCCAAGAACAGCGCGCTTCTCTGCCGCAAGTATAATCCCATCCTTGCATACAATCCCGACTGTAGCAGTTCCTGTCTTTCTTGCATCCTTCTGAATGTCATCAGCCATTTTTCAATTGAGAATAAGCTCTTTAAACTTTAAAACCAAAATCCTTTATAAATCTTTTGTTTCATAAGCTTTAGGACTTTTGCAGTTCCAAAACTACTTTTTCCTCAAGGAAGCTCCTGTTTATCCTGATTATTCTGCCTGTGTTGTGATTTTGGATAACATAGCCCCCGAACTTTTCAAGCAGATTCTCGTTGTGCTCCATGCTAACATTATCTACATAAAAGTCAATCTCCCTTGCGAGATTCTCTATGCCCTGCAGAGTCATTTTGATGTTATTGAAATAGTAAGAGACACCCCTTTCTGTATCGTCTTTTCCATAATCACATTTTCCTGAATCAAGAACCCCATTGTATCTCCTGTGAATGCACTCTGCTATCCTTTTGTTAAAGGTTGTTATATCAATATATATTTCTCCCATTTCTAAACTCCCTTAGCCACAAGCGTTTTTCCCTCATTCTTGTTGAACCTTATTATGCTGTCAACAAAACTCTCTATCTCTGCCTCGTGGCTTACAAGTATTATCTGTTTCGCCTTTAATTCGCGCAGCACATCCCTCATCTTGTCAAGCTGCTCTGAACTGAAGCCATCTGTAGGCTCGTCAAGTATTATTATGTCCTTTGTCTTTATCCTGCTGATTAAGCTGTTTATAACCTGGTTTAACGCAAGCCTGTAAGCAAGAGCCGCTGCAGTCCTTTCGCCTCCTGAAAGGAAGCCATAATCAATCTCATATCCGTTTCCCTCGATTATCGGGGTAAAACTCTCGTCCAGTCTTACAGACAAGCCCGAAACAAGCATCGCGAACCACTTCCTGAATAATTGCGAGAAATCAAAATGAACCTTTGCCATTACCTCCTGCTCTATTGTGTTTATGACGGGAATAAACTTGTCCTGCAGCCAGTTTTTCATCCTGCTCAAATAGAGAAGATTTTCCTTTGTCCTTTCCATATTCGCTATTTCGTCCTTCAGGTTTTTTGCAAGCATCTCAAAATTCTCTATGTCCTTCTCTGTCTTTGCCTTTTTTATCGCAATCCTCCTTTCCTGCTCCTGGACAGACTCAAGCGAATTTTTGGCTTTTTTGTAATTAGCTTCTATTTCAGACATCGAGGTAATCTTATTTTCAAGTTCGCTAATTTCTTTTTTAAGGTTCTCGTGCCTTGATTGGAATCTCTCCTTGTTTTCAGTTGTTCTTTTGTTCTCAAGCTCCTTTTCCTCCAATCTTCGCAAATTTATCTTGAGCAGTCCTATTTCCTTTTCCTTGTTCTGTATTGACTTGAGATTATTTTTTGATTCCTCAAGTTTTATAGAGGTTTCATCACGCATTGCAGTGTATTTTTTCAGCTCTGCCTCAATTGACGCTGATTCTGCCTCGTTTTTCAGGACAAAATCGTGCTTATGTGCCTGGGTTACCTGCTGCCTGCATACGGGGCATACATTAAGGCTTGTTATACCTCTTGCAATCTCCTCTTTCTCATTCCTCTTCGCCTTTAACTCGCTTATCTTTTTCTCAAGCTTTGTATACATATCCTGCAGCCTGTTAATCTCGTGCTGCTGCTGGGTTAATGCGGACTCAACGCTTTCTATTGTTTCGGCAGTAACACCCTTAAGCGATTCCTTCATTTCAATAATCTGCAAATCAAGAATTTTTGCGCGCTCAATGCTCTCGAGAAGCTGTTCTGTTGTCGTCTCAAACTCTGATTTTTTTCTTGCGATTTCTGTCCTCATCCTGTTCAGTTCGCTAATCTCCTTCTCCATAAGAAGCAGCTTTTCCTTTTCATTCCTCAAATCCTGCAATGCACTCTCATGCTCTTTTTTTATTTCAGACAATTGCGATGAAAATTCAGAAATATTTTTCTCAGCATCAGCCAAAGAATTCCTTTTTGCCTCTAGTCCTAATATCTGCCCTTCCTTGCTTTTTATTGATTCCCTTAACCTCGCGGCGAATATTCCTATGTTATTTATCAATGCCTTGTATTTGTCTATCCCGAAAACCCTTCTTAATGTATCAACCCTTATGTCTGATTTTTCAGTGAGAATCTCGCGCATTGACTCTTGGGGCGTGTAAACTGTATAGCGGTAAAGGACATCTGTCTTTGTAAGAAACTCTGGCGGATAGTTTAAGAACTGCAATATTGAATTTTTAAGTTCAGTTGCAGAGAGCTCTTTCTTTTCGTTGTCAATTGTAAGGAATCCTGAATCCTGTGCAACTGAATCCTTTGTTCTCTTTAGTGTTCTTTCTACCTCAATTTCCTTTCCGCCCATTTCAAGGCATACCCTTATTGTTCCGTTGTCCTTTCCATTTCTTAACAGCCCAGCACCGCTCAACACCCCTCTTTGCAAGCCGAATAACGCAAATTCAAGAGCGAGAAGGACTGTTGTCTTTCCTGCGCCAATGTCTCCTGAAAGCAGGACACTTCCCTCAGGCAAATTTATTTCACCTTCTTCATAAGAGCGTATGTTCTTCAGCCAAACTCTTTTTATCCTCATTTTCCAATTATCTCCTTTATGTCAAGTATTCTCATTGCCTCCTCATTAACCCTTGATTCAAATGCCATTGATGTCTCGCCCTCGCGCTTTTCCATATCAAGCGACTTTATGATATTCAGCATAAATCCAGAGAACCCGTCATCCTGCTGCATCTCATACCTCCTTATAACCTCCTGCTCAATCTCGTCAATGTTATCGCTTTTTGTCTTTACTTCAATCTCAAGCTCTGAACTTGAAAGGTCTGAGGTGCTGCGCAGATAGGCATACGCATCCGCAAGCTGCGAGTTTATCGCATCAAATTTTATGTCAGATGTTTTGCCGTTGAGCTTGCCCCTTATCTTGAGCAGGACAATCTTGTCTGCTATCTGGTTATTTGCTATCTCCTTTACAACAAGCTGCGTCGCTGTTTCAGCGTCCTCATTCGTGACATCAATCTCAATTGTAAGAACATCCTTCAGCTTTATCTCTATCCTTTCCACTTGCGGAAATCTGTTATTTTTGTCTATCTCAACAATACAAAAATTGCCTGCCTTCAATTCTTCAAGCTCGCCAAAATTATTCGGGAACAATGGCCCAGGATAAATGACATGCCGCTTGTCTATTATCTTCTCCTTCACCTTATGCAAATGCCCCGCAGCATAATAGTCAAAGCCGTCTGGAAGATAAACCCCGTCAATTGTCTCAACTGCCTCAAGCTCCTTTGGCTTGACTTCTGTTATTGTGGTGTGCATCATAAAAATCCTTATCTTATCGCTATGCTTTCTCAAGTCATCCATAACAAGATTCCTAAACATGTTTCTTTCAAGCCCTGCCTTTTTTCCGGGCAAGCCAGCAAGAAGCAAGTCCTCTTCAATGAAGAACTCGAGCAGTGTATTATCCTCATTTTCCGTGAATCTTGCGATATTGGTGCAGAATCCCGCTTTTTCAAGGACATTAAGGAATGTCTTGCCGCTTATAGAAAAATCATGGCTTCCTGCAATTATGTAACAATTTATTCCAGCTTCCTTCAAGTTGCGGAACTGCGCAAATGTCTCCTCAAGAATCTCTATTGGAGGCATTGCTATATCAAACAAGTCACCTGCAATAAGAACAAATTCAACCTTCTTGCTTATGCATATCCCAATTGCCCTGCGAAAAACCTCAAGGTTGAGCTGCTGCAGTTTTGGCTCTCTCCATGCCCCCAAATGGCAGTCTGCTATATGCGCGAACCTCATTTTCTCTCCTTAGCCATATATCCCGCGTTTGGCTGATATAAAAATTTATCTAAAATATAATAAAAAGTAAGAATATTAGTTAAATTTATAAAGAATAAGGTATAATTAAAAAATAAGAGAGGTGAGTAGCACCTCAGTTGGATTCTGAGGGATTTTGAAAATGGTAGAAACATGTTCAAAAACTGATATAAAAAATCTTGAACAAACACTTGAAAGAACAGTAGAGATTATAGAGGCATTTACTAATTATTTTGGGATAACAATGAGAGATGAAGACTACCGTTTTGCATGTCCATTCCATATCTATACTGCGTTGGATGATGTATATGAGGGGGATGCAAGGCTCATTGAACCTTTTCTTAAGACAATAAAAGAAGGCAAGTCAGTATCAGATAGTAATCCATTAACACGCCTTCAAATTTTTGGCAATAAAAATACTAAAAACAAAGAAGAGCTATACTTATTTGAAAACATCTTGTTTGCCCCATTAAAAACAAAATTATCAGACAACAGAATTGATAGATTAGAAGATTACTCTATTAAGGATAGGAAGATATTGAAAAGCATTATTACAGAGAATAAAGAATTCTCTCCCTCCATTACTTTTAAGTTCCAAAAACATGAAGACGGATATTGGTTGCATGGTTGCCACTTCAGTTCTTGGTATGACCCTATAGACATACCAGAGCATGTATCTTCTGACAAGCACAAATATCCCTCAATCAAAAAAGCAGTGTTCATAGGTGGAGAGATTGGTGAAGATGGCTTTAAAGAGAATCTCCTAGAACCAATAGTTCTCGCCCAAGCAATAATAAGGACAGCAAAACCGATATTTAGATTCCAAAATTACGCAAGAGATGTTGTAAATGAACGTAAACAAGAGGCAGAGAGATATATAAATCAACAATAAATATATTGAGATTAATAAGGCACCTCAGCTATTTCTGAGGACTTAGAGGTTAAGATGGTTGAAGTAGAAGAGAGTAATGTTAAGAAAGAAGCAATTGAGGCAAAATACGCAAAAAGAGGAAGAATAGTAGCGACAGGATGCTTAGGCGGAGCAGTTCTAGCAGGTATTTTTATGCTAAGCCCATTACTAAATACCTCACGCCCACAAACTCTATCGTTCAAAGAATATGAAAATGCTGGTGCAACGCTATATATGCTCGAAGAGAAGTTAGCTCATTATAAAATCTCTTATCAAACAGAAAAACTTATCCCATACTTAAATGAGTTATTTCCCGAAAGCATAAAAAAAGCCCAATCTCTTGAGAAAGCAATTGAATTAGTTAAAACTGATTTAAAGAAAATGGAAAACACACCAGAAATCAAGTTATACAAAAAGAAAGAAAGAAAAATGGGCTACTCTGTATTAGGTGGGTTCGTAGCGGCTGTGTCTTTGATTGGTGGTTTATTCGGTTTCAATTATATTGATTACAAAAAAATGGGAAAAGAACTTGATGCCCTGACTAATAAATCTTTATAATCTTCTTGGTTTTTTATGTCAGAAATGTTTTTGCATTTCTGAGCATCCTAAAAATCCTTGAGGATTTTTTTGATCTCAAGGACAAGGATTTTTTCAAAAAAAAGATTTTGTGATGCAATCTGCCTGAATTTCAGGTTTTGTTTCCTTATTTCTTTTCTTATTACATCTGGATTTGTCAAAGAGCTTATTAGCAATAATGCAATTCCTTTTTTATTGAGATGGCTTTTAAGATGCCTTAAAAATTTCAAGGCTGTTTCATAACCCTTCTTCCCCCCGCAGGTATCGTTATTGTTGTCATATTTATTATATGGAAGGTAAGGCGGATTAAATAGTATAATATCAAACTTGCCCTTGATTTTTGCGAATAAATCAGAATTGACTGATTTAAATCCCTTTTTTCTTAACTTATATACTGCTTCTTTTGATATGTCTGATGCCAGGATATTTTTTTTGATAAATCCTGATTTTACCAACGTTTCTGCCTGTATCCCAGAGCCAGAGCCCATATCTAATGCAACTGAATTAGGATTCCTCTTTATTATCCTTGATGAAATCTTTTTAATGCATTGCGCGAGAAGAAGGGAGTCTTCTGCCGGCTCATAAATCTGCATTTTATATAGAATTATTTCTTATTTTTCTGCTTTAAGCTGTGCTTCAAAGCAGGCATCCTGTCAATTATCAAAAGGACTATTGCAATTGTCTGTATAGGATTCACTATGAGGAAACCAATCAGCTCGCCAGCATAAGGCACAAAGTTTGTAAATGCATTTATAAGAACAAGCAAACAAATCAATCCGAGTATTGGCACATAATTCTTTTTGCTGAACTTAAAGTTCAGTTTTATTGCCTCTATGGGGCTTATATCCTCAATTATGACAAGATTTGTTGCGGGAATAAGCGCAACTGCAAAAAGCACGAGGAATATTGCAAGGACTATAACAAGGATGTCCACAATAACCTCGCTGATTCCAAACATTGATATAACAAGCACAAGCGCACCGCCAATTAATAATGCAAAGAGTATTATCCCGCCGACAATGAAGCTTGTCGCAAGATAAGAGAACCAGAATTTTTTTCCATACTCAATAATATCCTCGAAACTTGCTTTTCTTCCATTGCATATTTCATTCGCGATGCCTACTGCTCCAGAGAGCAAAAAGGCAGAGATAAATATAACGACAATAGCAAGTATCACAAACCATAGCAATGCTGTCTGTGATTCAATCACCTTCACAACAACCTCATTCGCAATCGTCTCAACATTTGATACAGCCAAACTACCCCAATTTGGATAAAGAAGCAACAGCGTGAATGGTATCACAAGAAGCAAGTATAATCCAATCTGAAGGATAAATGGAAGCATTATAATAGGATTGGCAATCCACAATTCGAAACTCTTTCCCAGAATTTTAGTCACCCTCATTTTATAATTGAATGATAAGAGGTTATATAAACTTTTTTATGTCAAGAACACTTGACAAAAACCCCGTTTCTCTGTTTAGTGTATTGCAAACTAAAGGAATTTTTTGATTAAAAAATATATGAACCATCCCTGCATAGCGGCAAGCAAAAGTATTGCTAGTATTATAAGAATTTTTTTGCCAATCTTCTTTTTTGGTGCTTTTATCTCTGGAAGCGGCTTTGGCGAGGGTGTCTTTAAAGGCGCAGGCGATTCTGGAGCACTGGGTGTTTGTTGGGTGGGGGAGGGTGTTGTTGATTGCGCAAGCAATTCTTCCTTTTTAGACTTCTTCTCCTTGGCTTCTGCTGGTTTTGGCGCCTGTCCTTGAGGGATTTGCGCATCGCTTATATATTTAAGAAGGCGTTTTGCCGCCTCTTCAACCTCGAATTTATCGTAACCTGCTGCAAGCATACTCTTCATTGCATGCTCAATATCCTCACCTCTCTCGAGGGCATTTTTCAGCCCTCCATAAACACTCGCGTCTGCTTCGTCAGCCATCTTTTTTGAATTGCTATTTTAATTGCCTATTGATAATTTCTGCCCATTCTGCATTATATGGCAGTCTTTTCCTAACCTATAGCCAAGTTCTGTCGCCAATTCAGTCATTGAGGTTAATTTCTGCAAGTCACCATGGGCAGGAATTATATGTTGGGGTTGCAGCATGTTGATAAAATCTCTCAAGTCCTCTCTTGCCGCATGACCTGATACATGAACTGAATCAAATATCCTCACTCCCTTTTCCTTTAATCTCTTTTCAAGCTGCTGCTTTACTGCAAGATTTATAGGAGTGGGAATTGTCTTGCTGCTGAATATAACATGGTCTTGGGGCATGAAATTAAACGGCAGCATATTCCTCGAAAGCCTGTCAAGAACGCTTCCCGGCTCGCCCTGATGCCCTGTGCATACAATCATATACTTCTCGCGGTTCTTTGAAACCTTCCTCAATGCTGACTCAATCTGATTCTTGTATGTAAGTATCAAAACATCTTTTGCGAACGGCGCAAGTTTCAGTTTGGATGCGGATGATACATACTTGTGCAAACTTCTTCCTATGAAAAGTATTTTCCTGTCAAGCTGCTTGCCGAAATCAACGATGCTTTTTAATCTCGCAATATGCGAAGAAAATGTGGTTACAATAATGCACGCATTCTCGTTGCTTGTCGTGAGCAGAACGTCCTCAAGCAGCCCTCTTGCAATCTTCTCGCTTGGTGTTTTCCTTTCCTCCCCCGAATAAAGTGAATCAACAACCAATGCCAATACGCCCTCTTTTGCAATCTCCCTCAATTTTTCATAATTCGGCTTTTTTCCCACAATTGGGTTATTGTCAAACTTGAAATCATTTGCATAGAGAATAACCCCCTTTTCTGTGTGGACTGCAATAAGCGCTGTCTGGATTGTTGAATGTGTCACATTGATAAAATCAACCTTGTATTGTTTTTTTCCGTTTATAGTGTATGATGAATTTGGCTGCACTGGCTTTATGGGATTCTTCAATTTTGCATCCTCATTCCTCAGGATATTGTTTAAAACCTCAATTGAGAATGGTGTTGCAAGGATTTCTGCATTGTATCTTCCCGCAAGATATGGAATTGCGCCAATATGGTCAAGATGCGCATGAGATGCCATTATCGCCCTTACCTTGCTTCTTAATCCAATATTGTCAAGAATTAGGTCATCAGGCACTGCGCCTATGTTCCTCAATTTTTTTTCATTCAGTATCCTGTTCTGCTCCTGCAGTTCAACTATTGCTGGTAGATATAAACCGCAATCAAAGAGAAGAGCATCCTCACCCAAGTCAAGGGCAGTCATATTTTTTCCAACTTCATTATAACCGCCAATGCTGTATAATTTCACCATTTTTTATCCTATAAACTACCCAAAGAAAACTGATTTATATATTCTTTCATTTACACTTCCAATTCAGATTCCCCTTCCCCTTTTTCCCTTCTTATGACTTTTATATTATCAATTTTGACTGTTATTGGAATCGGGACTGCAGCTCCCAATAATTCAACAACCGCTTCCTCTTTTCCCTTGTCAACACGGATTACCTTTGCCTTTTCCTTTTTGAACGGCTCTGCAATGATTTCAACAATATCGCCTTTCTCGATGTTCATTGTGGCAACAACAGGCTCAATAAGGTTCTTCACCTCGTCATAGCCTATATCCTTTGGAATAACTCCCTTCATATACGGCTGGTTAAAACATGCTTCCTGCGCTGACTCATAATCTGCCGCCTCTATAAGAACATAACCCCTCAAGCCATGAGGTCTTGAGATGCTGTAAACATTAAGCTGCTTTTTTGCCGCACGCTCTGCTACAATGTCCAGTGCCTGGTCTTCCTTATTCGTCGTGACTTTCAAAACAAAAATCATCTTTAAAAGAATTTTTAGATAATAATAGAAAATTTGTCTGTTTATAAATGTTGGCTTTTGCTGTTAGGGGTGGGGGTGAAGAACTGATGTTAACAAGGGCGTATATCAGATAGTCTGGCGGAGACATCACAAGTTTTTTCGGTGTTGCCAATTTTTACTATTGGTGCAACTGCAACTTCTGTGACTTTTTGTAATTCGGTTTTAATCCTATAGGCTCTTGCTTCATTCACATTAGGAAGCTCAAGAGTAGTATTATATTTTGAAGAGGCATCCATTTTGATTAGGGGGTTTGTTAGGGTATCCTTAATCTTAAAACTCTTTGAAGTGCCGTTACCAGAAACTACCACTTGTATCCCTACGGGCACAAAGTCCTCCGCTCCTCTAGATATAGTTATCTTAACTTCCTTTTTTAGATTATTATAACAAGAAGAATCTTGATTTATTCCTAATCGCGCATTCATACAAGCACTTCCATACCAACCATCTATTATATGCAGAATACAATTTGGCCAAATATTGCTTACTATGTCATAAGATGCGAGTTTGCAGGCATCTTCTACCTCCTTGCTGCTATTAAGCCCTATTAGATATGACCCAGAGTAACTGTGCTCGTATCCAAGAAGATTAATTTTTGTTGAATTCAAAAATTTTTCAACTTTTCTAGGAGTCATAGCTTGATTAAAGTCTAGTATTAATCCTTGATGCTCACAAGAAAATCTTTCCTTTTCTGTTTCTAAACAGCTAGAATAATTAAAGTTCTCCTTTAGACTCATATTTACATTAATTTTGATGCACAACTTATTAATGCATTCTTTTTTTATTGAGCAGTTAGAATCTTGAGTGCATTTATTCAAGTCGTTCTTTATCTGAGTCATAGATGGTAAGAAAATAAAAAGAAAGATCATGACTAAAGTGATAATACAAAGGTTTTTTATTAGTCTTTTAATTTTATTTTTAAATTCCGTTTGAATTAATCTCTGTTTTATTATTCTTTTTACTTTTTGTCTGTCTGTTTTTAAGAGGAAAGACCTTAAAACCCAAAAAAATAATAAACTAGCTAACAAAACCATAAATAATTTTCCTTTGCTTTTGTACCACCACATTTCTCCCTCAAAATACTCACTATTCTCATAACCACAGATTTCTGTTTTTATTTGGACAACCCCCCCTTTAAGAGATTCTGCAGGGATATCAAATGTGCCGTTTTTGTATCCTCCTTTTTCTTCCGTGCCATTCGGATAGTGACGCAAAATACCCCATTGTTTCGAAGTATAATCCCAAGCGTAAAAAGTAAGACCGGGCGTATTATCTACAAATTTTACAGCGGCATGAAATTTAGCAACTCGAATATTAGATGGTTTAGTAAAATTCTCTAATATATAAGAACAAGTACTGCCTCGTTGTGTAGCAGAACTACCCCAATCTTCATCTATAGCCCTAATACAGCTAACCTCACCGTAAGTCCACCAAGTATGAGAACAAGCACTTTGATTTTGCCTATCTTGCACAATAACTGTGAAATAATCAAGTTTTACTGTTAGACAGGTATAAATAAGAAATAACAGAGCCAATATTAAAAACAAAAGTTCTAATTTTGGGATTACCTCTTTTTTATTATTTGCATTATTTATTTTATTTTTTAGTTTTTTACTAGTAAAAAATCTTATTAATCTTTTTTTGTCTATCTTTGATATAAAATATCCAAAAATTAGTAAAAACAATAAGACCTCTAAGATTATCATAATCTCTCTTTTAAATCTAAGAAGCTTATCAAAAAAGCCCCTTTCTTCGGATAGATAAATACCATATACCCCTCTGTTTTTAGCTAATTCAACTAATCCCTCTTGATTTACTTCAGCCAAAATATATAAATCATTTTCTATAACCTTGATGTTAGAAGAAGAGACAGATCTGATTATAGAGCTTATATTCTCTTTATTTGTTGGTTCTGCTATTATTCTTAGCCTTTCTCTTCCCTTCATAAATTCTAAATAGATTGCTGGGTCTATATATACTGGAACGACAGTTCCTAATTTTTCTCTTATCCCATATATTGAACACCCCGCCGTCCATTCATACCCACACTTTGCACCTATATCATCTGGCCTATCGGTTACGTAATTTCCAGAACAAATAGAGTATTTGGAGTCAAAGGGCTGATAACTTGTTCTTGGTCCAAGAGGAAGATTTTTTACACAACTATCTATTTGTAAACAACCAATCTTATACCCAAGAGGGCTATATCGCACACAACTAGGACAACTTATTTGTTGATTAAGGTCTAATTGTGTGACATTATCAATACTCAAAGCAACTGCTTTAGTATCTAAGCCAGGACAGTTAAGATATGCTAAAACACACCCTATGCCACATTTCTGCGTAAATTCATCAGTATTTGCATGGCTAGAGTTTGTCATTGACGCAACACCTATACTAACAACAGAAGAGGATATTAGAACTAACAACAATAATAGAATTCTCTCTTTTCTAACCTCTTTTTTCATATCTTCATAAACAGATTTCTTTATTTAATCCTTTCGAAAAAGAAAAAAGACGAATGATAAAGATAGATTGATTATAACAATAATTATGATAATCACAATAAGATAATTATAACAGGATATTAACAACAATCGCAACCAAAAATCCTATAAGCCCAATTACGAGGAGGCCTATGGCAGATACCTTTGAGATGCTTCTGAATTCCTCCTTACTGGGTTTTCTCATTATCCTCCATACCCTTGAGCACTGAAGGACAAAACTCTGGATTGAGCTTAATATTTTCATGTTTTTATTCTCAGTTTTTTCAAGAAAATTTTATTTTTAAACCTTTGGTGTTTTTGTTTTATCTGGCTTCATTCAATGAACTCTATGCCAAGCTCATCTGAAATTTCCTTCTGCTTTTTATCGTGAGTGGTTTCACCCTGCCCTATTATCTGCGGGCTTCTTACGCCTGTGACAACAAGCATAACTCTTACTGATTTTTCCATGTCATCGCTTAACTGGGCGCCCCATATTAATCTTGCCTCTGGGTTTAATCTTTGGTTAACTGCCTCAAGTATCTTGCGGGCTTCGTCCAAACTCAAGTCAGGCCCGCCTATTATATTCACCAATGCCCCTGTTGCTCCTGTCACATCAACATCAAGCAGCGGGTTTTCAACTGCCTTTTCAACCGCCTCAACCGCCCTGTTATTTGAATCTGACTCGCCCATCCCTATCAATGCAACACCACCACCAACCATTATTGTCTTTACATCTGCAAAATCAAGATTTACCAACCCAGGCTTGGTTATCAGTTCAGTCATTCCCTTCACGGCATTTGTCAGTATCTCATCGGCAACCTTGAATGCAGTATGCAACGGCAATTCAGGCGCAAGCTCAAGCAGCTTGTCATTAGGAATAAGTATTAATGTATCGACGCATCCTTCAAGCTTCTCCAATCCAATCAATGCATTCTCCCATCTCTTCTGCCCTTCAATGCTAAAAGGTAATGTAACAATTGCTATTGTCAATGCTCCCTGCTTTTTTGCGAGCTCGGCAACAACTGGGGCAGCGCCTGTTCCTGTTCCTCCCCCTAACCCGCATGTGATAAAAACCATATCTGCTCCTGCCAGCTTCTGCTTTATCTCATGCTCTGATTCCTTTGCCGCCTCCTCTCCAACACGGGGATTGCTTCCCGCGCCCAATCCCATTGTTAATTCCTTGCCTATCAGTATTTTTGCGTCAGAATTAGTGTATAATAAGTCCTGCGCATCTGTATTAATCGCGATGAAGTTTGCGCCCTTTATCCCAATCTCACGCATCCTGCTTAATGTATTTCCCCCTCCACCGCCAACGCCAAAAACCTTTACCTTTGCCTTCTGCTTTGAAAGAAGCTCTTCAAGCTCCTTGTCAATTTCCTTAACCTCCTCGGTCAATTCGCGCACATCTTTTTCTGTAATCTCCGCCATTTTAGTAAAAAGAGCGAGTATTATATAAAGTTTTCTTATTTTTAAATGGTCTAATTTGCGGGACTTTTAATAATACAGAAAACAATTAAAATTTGTTTTCTGTCTCCTAAAAATCTAAAGGGAAAGATTTTTATGATTTTTGCGTCAATAATTTTTCATAAAAGTCCCGACTATGCGATAGCACATCTTATTTCTTATTCTTATGCTTGGATTTTGCCCTGCTTTTCGGATTTGCCTTTGCTTTTTTGTTAATCTTTTTTGGAGTCTGCTGCTGCAAGGAAACAGCATTTGATGTAAGCTGCTGCAGCTGGTTTTTCAGTATATTATTCTCAAATGTTATCTTCTTGGCTACTGCATCATACTGATGAAGCCTTGTTGTAAGCCCATTGACAAGCAGATTTGCATCGCTCAGATTAAATCTCAAATCCGAAGGTTCTGTAACCTCGATGGAAGAGGGCATGTATAAAAAGCATATCTCAAGAAGCCTGAAAAATGAAGGGACTGCTATCTCAACCTCGGAGAATGCCACAAAAAGGGTTTCTGCCGGCTTCGGCTCATAAAACTTCTTGCTTAATATTTCAACATTCTTTTCAGTTCCAAGCTTGTCAATTAATCCATGCAGTGTCTGCTCAACATAATCTGCGGGCTTCCCAAGTATCTCTATTATAAGCATTGCCTTTACCTTTTTTTCAAATTCCATCTTATTTTGGACTAAAATGAATTTTCATCCTCTTTATCTTCCTTGTATAATTCATTGCTTTCCTCTTTTAAATTCTCGCTTGGTTCTTCGCCTATCTCTTTTGTATAGGAACGCTCTGCCTCATCACCTTTGCCCGATTCTTCACTCGTTTCAGCAGTATCTTCAGATTTGTCCTCTTCATCACTCAAATCTTCCTGCTCTTCTATCTCTTCAGTTTCTTCATTGTCATCAAAATCATCTGTTTCCTTTTCAGTTTCATCAAAGTCGTCTGCCCCTTTCGCATATCTGTGCTGTCTTCTTGCCACAAAATAAAGCAGGAGCAGCACACATAAAAGCAGGAATAAAAGCAGTGTTGTGATTGGGGATTTTTTGCCTGCTTTGTAAACAACCTTGCCTGTTATCTTGCTCTGGGATTCATTCAAAAATTGCTCCTTATTTAAAATACTTTCGGCATTTGCATTATTCTCTTGGGGTATAATCTGCACCGGAACAGCAGCATTGACAAAGATGTCAAATGTGAAGTCCTTTGATGTTTCATAACCCTCCCTGAGAATCTTTACCTTCAGTTTGTATTCGCCCTCGGCTGACTTTGTTGCGGTATTCTTCAGAAAGAGCGCTGCTGATTCATCGCTCTCTATTATCGCCTGCTCTGAATTGCCCTCTCTTGTTTTATTGTCGCATGAATAACAATTGCTTTCCCTGTAAATGTAGCTCCAGACACTGAACTGCTGCCTCTTGTTCTGGTTGTTGTATATCTTCACAGAAACTATAAACTCGCTGCCTGCCTGAACCTCATCTGGAAAATCTATCTTGTATTTCACTGTGCCCTTTTTTGTCAATTCCTCTGATTCGCATTCTGCATTGCCCTTCAATGTTATCTCTTTTAATACTAACTTATCCATGCCTTCAAGCACAATATCATAAGTCCCCTCATCATAGTCAGCATTGCAATTCGGGTTTATTTTTAATGGCACGGCAAAGGAATAACTCTTGAATTTATCATCAAGGTGCAATGAAACCTTCTCGCTTAGTATATTCTCGCCTTTCCTTATATAGAGATAAATTGCATATTTTGCAGTATTGCCCCTGTATGCATTTATGCCAACATTTATTGTTTCCCCAAAAGATGCTCTTGAAGGAGCATCAGCAATCAATAGTGAAGAGTCATCACCAGTGTAACTGATTGTTTGCTGCGGGCTTGGAGACTGCGTTTCAACTGCTCCTTGGGCTATTGTTATGTTGTCAGTATTGGACTCAAGCAGTGATGTGCTGTTCCTTATTTTCAGCTGGATTGTAGCATTGCCTGTAAAATCCGAGTCTATTTTCATGCTGAACTGGTAACCATTCATTTCTGAGGTATTGATTTTGTTTTCCAGATAATAATATGATGAAACCCACCCATTATTATCAAGTATTTTTGCAATATTTGCTGTCTGGTTTTTTATCTCAATCTTTATGTCATACATTGCAGGGGGAAAATTTGCAAATGTGACATTTGCCTTGAATATTGTGCCATTATTGAATGCAAGATTAGGGTAACTGAATGTTATTAGGCCAGGGTTCTGTGATGGTGTCTGGTTTGCAGGGCAGGCATTTGGTGCATTTGGCGTGGGGGTATTGCATATTGTCCATCCGCCATCCAATCCCTTCGCCCAACTTTGATTCGAATCGGTAAAAGAGGGATATGTCACATTATCAATAATTGTTGAGTTGGCATACAAGAGGATATTATCACCGCTATTTGATAAGCCCATACCTTTCCATTCAATGACCTTGCTCGCATTTACACCCCAAAAATTCAAGAAAGCAGTTTTGTTTTTGGTGATGACTAAAAAGTCTTCAATAGTCCCATTTAGTGCTGTACTTTGTCCTGTTGTGTCTAAAATAAAACCGTTTAGATTGGTAATTTCATTGCTGTATATCTCAACCCATTCAGTGCAATCACTGCAACTATCGGGTGGATTGGGCATTGCCTCATTTATCACAGGCATTGCCCTGCTTGCGCCTGTGAGTATTAAAGTGATAATTAAAAATAGCAAAAATATTCTCCCTCTTGGCATAACAAGAATAGAAAGTGTTATTATTTAAAAGTTGCGTCTAACTCCATATGCCCTGAATTTTGCCGCCGCATGAACAAGCGCCTTTTTTCAGGTTGTTCTGCAAAACAAAGAAGTCCTTTCTCTTGATTACAGGTTTTTTACATTTAGGACAGAATGTTGTGCTGCCCTCATCATCGTCAATATTGCCTGTGTAAACATATTTCAATCCTGCCTTTAATGCAATTTTCCTTGCCTTCTTTAATATGGAATCAGGCGTTTGCATTATGTCCTGCAATTTGTAAGTCGGATAAAAAGCAGAGAAATGAAGGGGAATGTTAGCATCAAGCCCCTTAACCCATTCAGCGAGTTTCTTTGTCTCTTCCTCCTTGTCATTCAGGGTTGGAATAATAAGATTTGTTATCTCAACCCATACATTATTCTCGTGCAGTATTTCCACTGCCCTGAGAACAGGCTCTAATCTTCCATCACAAATCTCATTGTAAAACCCGTCGGAAAATGATTTCAAGTCGATATTCGCGCCGTCTATATACTTGCATAATTCCCTTAATGGCCCTGGGTTTATGAAGCCGTTGCTCACAATCACATTTTTTAAACCATGTTCCTTTGCAATTTTTGCAGTGTCAAGCATGTATTCATAAAAAACTGTCGGTTCTGTGTATGTATATGCAATTATCCCGCATTCAGAATCGGTTGTCCTGTCTATGATTTCTTGAGGTGAGAGCGTTACATAAGGATAATACTCAAACTTTGTCTGCGAAATCTGCCAGTTCTGGCACTGCTTGCAGTGAAGGTTGCAGCCTATAGTCGCTATGCTCATTGCTTTTTCCCCAGGCATGAAATGATAAAGCGGCTTTTTTTCTATAGGATCGATGTCTGCCGAGCATGCCTTCCCATAAACAAGGCTGTAAAGAATTCCCTTCCTGTTCTCTCTGACTTCACATTTGCCCCTTTTGCCATCTTCAATAGTACAAAAATGAGGGCATAACTGGCACTGCACTGCCTTGTCTCTTAATGCCTTATAATAAGATGCCTCCCTGATTTTTCCTTCTTCTTCCATTTAGAATTAAGGCATATCAAGAATAAATATTTAACTGAATAAGGCAAAGAAAGATGAAATCATTGTTTTAGAGATTGTCAAAATCAAGCTGCTTTATCTGATAGAGGCTTGCATTCTCTCTGATTGAGGTTCCCCTTCTTTTGTTAAACTCATATTTTATCTCATCAAGCTGCTTCTCTCCTAACAAGCTGTTAGTCTTCAGGTTAAGGAATGCCATCTCCCTGTTTGTTTTTTTATCCTCTCCGGAGCTCATTGACACCGCGCTTAGCTGGTATTTCGCGAGAACATGGCTTATCGCCTCCAAAATTCCATAACTCTCGTCATACATAGCCATCAGGGGCTTGCCTTCTGCAACAACAGACAATCCATTGTAATCCCCTATCCTCATCATCTTAACCCTGTTGTCATCAATTGTCCCTCTTATGCTTATGCTGTTTTCCCTGTCAACAATCAAGTCCAAAGTAATTGAATTGCCATAGCCCTCTGTGTGCGGCTTCCTCTTTATAATCTGCATGTTCATGCCTTCTGCAAGGCGGATTGAGTTTATCGCATTTACAGACTGAAAGTCTGATTGGTATTTTACTATCGGAATTAACGCTACATTCATCAAAAAATCAGTGTATTTTTCCAAATCCCCATAGCATGAAATCTCAACTTTATTTGGCCTCATGTTCAGCAGATTGCATCCAAGGTATGCAATTCTCTCGGACAACTTTCCGTAATGAAAATGACCCTCGTCAATTCTCGGCATGTTAACCGCAAACTTGGGTATTCCTGATTTGAAGCAGTCTAGAACAAGCTCTGCAAGCTGCTGCGCCCCTCTTTCCTGCGCATCATGCGTTGAAGCGCCAATATGCGGCGTAAGAATCACCCTTTCCTTGAATTTTGCAAGCCCCTTTTCTCCTGCCTTTTCATCATAAAAAACATCTGCAGCAGCCATCAAATCCTGCCTCTCCTCCAGAATTTTCTCCAAGGCATCTCTTTCAACAACCTCTGCCCTCGACGTATTGATAAATGCCGCATTCTTTTTCATTCTCCCGAGCAAGCCATGATTAATCATGCTGTTTGTGTCTTCCTTGCTGGGAACATGGACTGTAATAAAATCCGCCTCCTCAAACAGCTTCTCAATACTGACTGACTGGTATTTCTCGACTCTCTTGTAAGGGTCGTGATATATTACATTCATGCCAAATGCCTCTGCCTTTTTTGCAACCTCTTCCCCAATATACCCCAGCCCAATTATTCCAAGAGTCTTGCCATAAAGCTCTCTCTTGCCGGGCATCTTTCCCTTGCTCCACCCGCCATTTTTTGTGTCATTATCATAGGGAATAATGCTTCTTGACAATGATATCATATAGCCAATAGCAAGTTCTGCTACAGAAATCTTGTTAGAGGTAGGAGTATTAAATACTGCAATCCCCTTCATATTTGCGGCTTCTAAATCAACATTGTCCAAGCCAGTGCCGGGCCTCCCGATAACCTTCAGGTTCGATGCGGCATCAATAATCTCTTTTGTCACCTTTGTCTTGCTTCTCACAATCAGGCCATGATACTTTGGTATTTCCGAAATAAGTTCCTCTTTAGTTATTTGGGGCTTATTTGCAACAGAAATTCCCTCTTTCAAAAGAGTTTTTTCAAATTCAACAGGCATCTCATCGGCTATAAGAAGTTCAATTGCCGATAAGCCGCTCTCCCCTGCACTCATTAAAACTTCTGAAGAAAGCTATTATATAAATTTGATTATACAAAAATGAATATTTTGATTAAGATAAATAAAAAAATAAAACAAAAAAATAAAATTTTATTGTGCTGCGCCTGCTGCATTTGCTGCCTTTCTCCAGAAAATCAACTTGCTTATCAAATTTGGCTTCTGTGCTGCTATCTCTTTTGCCTTCTGGACCGCGGGCCTGTTTGCTCCTGTTTGCTCTGCGCCTGTCTGTCCTGCCGTGCCCTTGGCTGCTGAAACAACTGCCTTTGCCTTCTTCAAGTTCGCAAGCGTTATAACCTTTGAATTGCTCGTCGCTGTAACGCTCCATGTGCCCGCAAAATTGCCTGATGTTAGTGTCAAGGTTCCCTTCCATAACACTAATGAAGGATACTTTGTCCCATCAAGTGTCATTGTGCCGACTGACTTTGCAGTTATGTCTGAATCAGCCGAATCCTTCAAAGCAGCAACATTCTCGTTTATAGGCAATACATAGAAACTCACACTTGTATTTGTAAATTCCTTCTTCAGCAACTTGAAATTCTCTCCTTTCGCACCAAAGCCAACGCGCAATCTTCCTGCTGCCTTTGCAACAACCTTATCTGTTGCCAACTTTGCAATCTCTGCCGCAAGTTTAACAGGCTGCCCTTTATACTGCTCTCTCAAGTTCTTGAGTTTTGCAGGGTCAACAGAAACATATTTACTGCTAACCCAAACTGCAGCGATTCTTTTTGCTTCTGTGTTATCACTCTTCACAACAAAACCCTCGCCAACAGTTGCTCTTGCAACTCCGAGATATCGCTGCTGTGCCTCTGGGGCTTGTGTTGTTGGGGCAATTGCCTCTGTTTCAGTTGAAACTTCAGCGAGGCTTTCATCAGTCGCAATTGGCTCAACAATTTCTGTTACTGCAGTAGTTGTTTCTGCTGTCTCTATGGCTATTGAGTCCTCAATTGTAACTGCATCATCAGCCAAGGCAAAAGCCATTGCGAATGTAGAAATAACAAGCAATGCAATAATGCCCAATGCTGTCTTCATATTAACCTCCTTTTTAGATTTTTTATTGATTTGATGAATGAAACGGCGTATATAAATGCTACGAAATTGCTGCAATGTTAAGTTAAAGGGACGCGATTTTAACTTATTTAACTTAACTTAAAAAATCAAAAAAATATGGCTTTACACAATAATTGGATTTAGAGAATTTCTGCATAAGAAAGTATTGTATTGGAATCTTCATTTATAGCTTAATATTTAATCTTGTAAGATAGATGTCTGCCATATAATTCTGTTGCAGTACTATCAATAATGTCTTTTAATTTTGGGATGTTATTGATGGTTGTGATAAAAGAATCATGAATTGGGATTATTGGCAACTTTAATTCCAAACATCCTTTTTCCAACACTTTCTGAGCATACTTACTCTCTTCTCTATAAACTGCTATATGTGGTGGAAAATCTAATTTTAATTTAAGAGCATCTACTGCATTGAAGAATTCAGGGAAAATCTTGGCAAATTCTGAATATTTGTATCTTGTACCCAGCAATCTTAATTTATGGTCAACACTATGTTTTTGGGTTTTCTTTGAACTATATACTGTGGTATAAATGATTGTCTTTAAATCCTCCCTCAGGATCTCTCCCTTATCATTCCTTTGCGCATTAATAGAATTTAATCTTTCCAAAAAATATTGATAAGGGTCATCTTTAGATAATATTTGATCCATTATTTTACTTGACACATACTTCTTTAGTACGATTCCCAAAAATTGTAAAGTTGCGGCAGAAATGTCTATTTCAGAGGTCTTTGAACCATTAATTGTAAGCATTGTCCTAAGTGGAGATGCTATTCTTTGAAAGGAACTTCCTGGATGGAAAAATCTTCCCCCTGCTTTTGGCTTCTTTACCAAAAATGGAATTTCATTAAACCTTGCTAAATTAACTCTATCCTCTAGGGTAATACCTGAAGCAGGGATAGAGATACCAATTCTTAATGAAGAATAAAATTTGTTTAATGCATTAAGAAAATCACGGCTCTCCTTCAATTCTGCATCAGAGAAGCCATATTCATGCATTTCATCTTCATTTACAACTTGATTATTCCATATTTTTTTAAGAGGTCTTATCTTAATATTTCCCAATTCTGAAAGAAACCTTGAGTTTGCCTTGAAATTATAGAATCCATTATCCCTTCTTATGTCAAACCAATCTAATGCGAATTCCATTCTATTTTTTATATAAGAAGGTATTTGTTTGCATCTAAATCCACCAAATTGAGTAGCATTGAAAAGCATTATCTGTTCATCATTGTCTGTTATGCCTTTATTTTTATAAACTGTAGAATAATTATCAGGAATTATGTAAGAGATTCTTTTAAACAATGGTTTCTTAGGAATTTTCTGGATATATTCTTTTGCCATTTATACTCCCTTAATCTAGTTAGCTTATGCAGGTAATAATTATTTAAAAAGTTTCATATGCTTTAAAAGTTATAATATAGAAATCTGAATATGTAATTGAATTTTTAATTCATTCTTTTTCAATTTAAACAAGTCCCCTTTAGTTAACATTGCCCGAAATTGCAACTCATTTTTCAGCCAAGTCCCAAAATCTTTTTCCCTTCTTCTTTGCTTCTTCTAATGAAATTGCCAGGCCGCTTTCTGTTTTTTCTAATTGCTGGGGCTTTAAAAAATA